>Ga0156234_121_pt1 | contig 284964 bp, 269 predicted proteins | sample RifCSPlowO2_12_FD_107881 | JGI IMG/M metagenome (GOLD analysis project Ga0156234, IMG submission 107881) | Deltaproteobacteria bacterium RIFCSPLOWO2_12_FULL_40_28 | reverse complement strand
AACAAAACAAAAGGCGGCATAAATGAAATCTAACAACAGGACATCTTTAACTGTTTATACACCGGACATCTCTAATTGTGCGTGACAGGAAAAGAATTAAAACGATTGTCCGATAGAAAAATTGAAAACAGAGAAAGATTCACCACTTCTACGATCGATAGGTAAACCCCACTCAAAACGAAGAGGGCCAAAGGGGGATTGCCAACGCAAACCAAACCCATAATCAGCACGAATTTTGGTAATATCAATCTCTTCTGTTTCCCCATAGGCCTGCCCTGCATCCATAAACACTACTGATTGAATACCTGCTGGTTCATAGATGGGAATAATATACTCCACATTAGCCATCACCATGCGATTACCACCATAAGTAAAAGGGACATCTCCTCCACTGGGTGTTTTAGGAACGGTAAGCTCAGGGCCAAGAGAGTTTAAATCAAAACCTCTTAAGGTATTAATACCTCCAAGAAAAAATCTTTCAAAAAGCGGGACTGTATTATCATCAAGTGAGTTGATGTAACCAAAAAGTCCTCTGGCCTTTAAAACTGTATTGCCTACCAGGTTGAAAAAAACGCGCCCATCATATTGCAGTTTCAAAAAATCGTTGGATCCCCCCAAACCATTTCCAGCATATTCATTGGTCACAGCATTATAAGTTCCCTTTTTAGTATAAACACGATTATCTCTGGTATCATAAGAAACCGCAGTCACAACACTAGAAGTTAAACCAGAAGCATGATCTTGAAAATAAGCAGGAACTTGGGATGAAAAATTATTTACCTCAACATCTTCGATATTGTAACCCACACTCACATCAAAAAAATTAAAAATTTCACGCCCAAAAGAAAGAGTGCCTCCAAAAGCTTTTTCATCAAAATCACGATTAAGCGCAGAAGTAAGACGAAAAGCCGAAAGCGAAACAATCCAGCGCGTATCCAAAAAATAACGATCAGTTAATCTTAAATTAAATTCTTGTCTCAACTTAGAAATATTGGCAGCAATGCCACCACCAATCCCATAACCAAAAAAGTTATCTTTTTGTACCGAAGCTGAAAAAATAAAACTTTCAAACGAGGAAAAACCTGCTCCCAAACTAAAAGAACCCGTTGATTTTTCTTTAACATCAACCATTAAATTTACTGTATCGTCCTGACTTCCACGAGGAGTTGAAAAGTTAACATCTTCAAAAAAACCAAGTTGCATGAGACGTTTTTTAGATAAATCTAGATTACTTCTATGATAAGGGGCGTTTTCAAAAACATGCAGTTCCCTACGGATCACTTTATCTCTTGTTACTGCATTTCCCGTAATCTCAATTTTTTCAATATTGATCTTAGGACCTTTTTGAATCACATAGGCTATATCTGCTGTGAGAGCTGCATCATTTGTATCAATATTGGGATAAATATTGGCAAAAGCATAGGCCTGATCACCATAAAGAGTTTCTAAGGATACAACATCCTTGTCTTGATTCATGCGTGTATAGTACTCTCCTGCTTTAAGTTCGAGTTTAGAAACTAATTCTTGCTCAGAAGTAATAACATCCCCTGCCACATTCACCTTGCCTACTTTGTAACGAGAACCCTCATAAACCGGAATTGTAATATAGATGGCTGTTTTATCACGGGTTAAGGTCACCTGGGGTTTTCCCACCTTTACCTTAATGTACCCCTGATTTAAGTAGAAGTAGGTTAATAAGGCGGTGTCAGTTTCCAATTTTTCATCAACAAGTTTACCTGAGCCACTGATGAAAGAAAAAAAACCTTTTACTTTCGTGCGCATTTCAGAAGCCAATTTTTTATCAGAAAAAGCTTTATTGCCTACAAAGGCAATGCGTTTAATTCTTACTTTGTTTGATTCGCGAATACGAAAAATAAGTTCTAAATCATTGCTTTCAGTATCGTAAGGGACAACCTCGGAGGTAATTTCAACCAAAAAATCTCCCTTGTCTGCATACAGTTTTTGGATAGCTTCTTTTGATTCGGCTAAACGCTTTTCATCCAGAATATTAAATTCACGAAGACTCACGGCATTGAGTAAATCTTTTTTCTTAATTTTTTTATTTCCCTCAAAAATAATTGACCTGATCACTCCTTTTTCTTGTACATGAAAAGTAAGCTTCATGCCTCCTGCAATTTCTGATGCCTTTACATAAACATCCTGGAAAAGACCGGTTTGATAAAGCTCTTTAATATCACGATTAACAAGAGTGGTAGAATAAGCACTCCCTTCTGTGGAAGCAATTTTTTTACGCAAAGAAAGCTCATCGGCCTTCACCAATCCTTCGAAATCTACATCTACAATGCGTAAGCTGGCCAAGGCTGCCCCATGGATAAGAAAAATAAACAGAAAAAAAATAAGCAGGAGTTTTTTAAGAGGCAAGTTTTCCATCAGACAACCGAATTATCCTTTCAAGTCTTGTTGTCAGAGATAAATTATGGGTGACAACGACAAGAGTCATGTTTATTTCCTGATTCAGATCCAAAAGTAAATCAAAAACTTTTTCACTATTGGCCGTATCTAAATTGCCCGTGGGTTCATCAGCCAAAACAAGAGAAGGCCGCCCTACCAAGGCCCTGGCAATAGCTACTCTCTGTTGCTCTCCACCTGAAAGTGTATTTGGTTTGGAGTGCGCCAGGCTCCCTAATCCCACTCGCTCTAACATCCCTTGGGCCTTTTTGACACTTTCTCTTTTACTCTCACCACCAATCAGAAGAGGCAAGCTTACATTATCTAAAGCAGAAAATTCTGACAAAAGATTATGAAACTGGAAAATAAAACCTACTGTTTTATTTCGATACTTGGACAATTCTTTATCTGACAAAGAAAAAAGATTTTTTCCCTCAAAAAACATTTGCCCAGCACTGGGACGATCTAGCCCTCCCATTAAATGTAGCAGAGTTGATTTACCTGCCCCTGAAGGACCTACCACAGCAATTTTTTCTCCTCTATCCAGCTTAAAACTAAGCCCTTTCAAAGCTTCACATTCTCTTTCATTATCTTTATAAATCTTTTTAATATTAATTAGTTCTATCATATTATTTAATGTAATTAATTATATATTTTTCTTGGATCAAATTCTTGGCTACTCCTAGGGCAAATAAAAAGCAAATAAGACTTCCAAAAATTAACCCAACTCCAAAAAGCTTGGGACCAAAATCCATGGGTAAGGTAGAAATAAAATAAATTTTAGGATCCAATTTTATCCATCCATAATAATCTTCTAACTTAAGCATTAAAAATGCTATCAGCCAACCCATCAAACAAGAAGTAATGCCAAATAAAAAACCAGTTAATCCAAAGGAACGCTGTAATTTTAATTTAGAAACCCCCAATGAATAAAGCAGCGAAATCTCATACCGACAAAGATAAACCGACATGGCGGTTGCTCCTAAAAGATTAAAGGCTGCTACGAAAAAAATAAGGGTTACAACAATAAAAAAAACACTTTTTTCCATTTGCATGGCTTTAAAAAGAGAACTATTCAGTTCATCCCAAGAAATGGCTCGCATCCCAGGCAAATTTTCCTCTAAAAGCTTTGCAACCCTAGGAGCCCCCAATGGATCTTGGAGTGCTATTTCATAACCCGTTATTTTAAATACTCCCGTTAATTTTTTGAGCATTTCAAAAGAAGTAAGTGCGAAACGTGAATCAAACTCATAAATACCACTTTTAAAAATTCCTGCTAAAGGAATGGTTTGAATCGATCGTTTTAAATCTGTAAGCGAAGCTCCCTGAGGAATAATCATTTTAATTTCATTTTTAGAAATTTGATAAGCTAATTCAGATCCCAGCAAAAGACTATGGGAAAGATCTTCCCTCCCATCTAAAATATTTAATTCAAGCGCATAGACGTTTTTTAATTTTTGAGGATCAATGGCTTTTAATATGCAAGCTTTAAGCCCGCTGGAATCAAGGATTACAGCTTCAGATACAGCAAAAGGACTTACATCAGTAATCATTGCATTTTGTGTTTGAAGATTGATGTGTTCAATGGCCTCTCTTACTTTTTTTTCTTCTCCCCTTCCTTGTTCCGAAAAAAGCACAATGTGTGCATTAAAAGCTAAAATTGATTTTTGATACTCTTTTTGAAATCCAGAAATAACAAAAAGACAAATAAAAGCTAAACCCATAGAAAGAATAACTGCAAAAAAAGCCACAGCAAAAGCAATAGATCGCACACCTTTTTTTCTGATTCCTAAAATTTTCTCTAAATTCATCAAAAAATTCATGCTGTGTTCCTCAAAATTTCAATTGGGCTCATTTTTTTTACACGATAGGATGGCCATAAACTAACTACCATCGTGACAAGGGGAACCAAAAACAGTAAGAAAAAAAGAATTTTTACATCAAGTTCAATAGGTAAAAACTCAAGATAATAAGCCGAAGGAAGAAAAATAGGATAAGTTTTTAAATAATAAATACTCACCAAGGCCAAGCTTAAGCCAACGAGGGTTCCCAAAAAACCCAAAAGAAATCCCATCATCACAAAAACCCTAGCTATCCATCCCTTTTCTGCTCCTAAACAATACAAAATAGCCACATCCCTATTTTTTGAAACCACTGAAAGTAAAACAAGACTAAAAACATTGAGAGAAGTAATCACACTCACCATCATTAAAAGAAGAGTCATTCCTATTTTTTCTAAATTGAGAGCCGTTAGATAGCGTTGATTTTGTTCTTCCCAGGTATCCACCCTACATTCAGGGCAAAGGGTTAAAACTTTTTCCTTTATTGTTTTAAGACTTAAACCAGGCCAAGCCCAAAGAGCTAGTTTATTTGGATTTAATTCTGCTTCAATAAAACCTGTGATGTCTTTTTCTTCCATAAGTACATAGGCGTTATCATAATCATAAAAACCAGCTTTAAATATTCCCACTATTTCTACTACACCCGTTGTAGGAGAAAGTTCACCCGTTGGACTTAAAACCCCTACAGGATTAATCAAAGTAACTTTATTTTTATCTCCAAAAACTTGTGTAAATCTTCCATAAAGTTCTTCCCCAATAAGAATCTTTGGGTTTTTACTTTGAGAGTGGACAATATCAGGGAAATAATAAATTTTAAGATTACCTCTTTCTAAATGATTCCAGTTAATCCCTTTAACGTGAACTGCATAATTTAATGCATCCCAAGTTTGCAAAATCCCTTCAAACTCAATAAAATTTTCTTGGTTTTTTATAAAAGGACCCAATTTTTGAAGTTGGTCTTTATTAAGTCCTTGAATGGTTAAGTCAGATTGAAAACCTCTTAAGGTTGATTTTAAATGATTAGAAAAACCATTCATGACAGAATGAATAATGAGAAAAGAAAAAACAGAGACCATGATTCCTGTTAAAGCAGTTACCTTAAGTAAAGTTAAGCCCCGATAAGACTTTCTGGAGAATAAATAATGAAACCCCAGGAAAAAATGCGATCTCATTTGTTTGACCTTAATTGAGGAAACAAAATAACATCACGAATAGAAGCTTGATTGGTAAGAAGCATCACCAGGCGATCAATACCAATCCCCTCTCCAGCTGTAGGCGGCATACCATACTCCAAGGCTGTAATGTAATCGGCATCAAAATACATGGCCTCTTGGTTGCCTCCCTCTCTTTGGGCAACTTGTTTTAAAAAACGGTCCTTCTGATCTTGTGGATCATTAAGTTCCGAAAAACCATTGGCAATTTCACGCCCAAAAATAAAAAGTTCAAAACGATCTACAAGAGCAGAGTTTTGATCATTCTTTCTGGCCAAAGGGCTTACTTCAGTTGGAAATTCTGTAATAAAAGTAGGAGCAATAAGTTTTTTCTCCACTAACTCTTCAAAAAGGAGGGTTTGATAATAACCTAAACCATAGGCATCTTTTTCGTTAACAAGCTCTCTTTTTACACATTCGCTTCTCAAAAACTTTTCATCGTTAACTTGGCTAGATGAAAAACCAGCCATGTCAATCAAGGCATTTGCCATCGAAATTTTTTTAAAGGGGGGAGCAAAATCAATTTCTGTACCCTGGTAAGAAATTTTTTGCAAACCACAAACAGTCTTCGCAACTTCAGAAAGCATTTCTTCAGTTAACTTCATCAAGTCTTCATACGTGGCATAGGATTGATAAAATTCAAGCATGGTAAATTCTGGATTATGCTGGATGGAAATGCCTTCGTTTCTGAAGTTACGATTAATTTCAAACACACGTTCAAACCCCCCTACCACCAATCTTTTTAAATAAAGCTCTGGTGCTATACGCAAGTAGAGATCCATATCGAGAGTGTTATGATGAGTCGTAAAAGGTTTTGCAATAGCACCACCAGGGATGGGGTGCATCATAGGGGTTTCAACTTCTAAAAAATCTCTCGCCTCTAAAAAGGACCGTATTTGTGAGATAATATGAGAACGTTTCTCAAAAATTTTTCTTACTTCTGGATTGGCAATTAAGTCGACATACCGTTGTCTATAACGAACCTCAACATCCGTTAAACCATGCCATTTCTCAGGAAGAGGTTGAATGGTTTTAGTCATCAGAGTCACATCTTTAACTTTGATAGTAAGCTCGTTAGTTTTAGTGCGAAACAGAGGACCTTTAACCATTAAAAAATCACCAATGTCCGTTTCTTTATAGAGAGTAAAATGAGATTCACTTAAACTATCTTTTTGAAAAAAAACCTGCATCTCACCAGTACGATCACGAAGCCTGACAAAACCCGCCTTACCAAAAGACCGTACTGCCACCACACGTCCTGCAATAGAAAAATCTTGGCCTAGTTTTTCTAATGCCTCTAAACTTAAAGCTTCATAGCTTTTAAAAAGTTTGAAAATGGTATCTTGAGGTGTAAGCCCTGAAGGATATGGATTAATTCCTTTTTCTCTTAATTTTTTTACTTTTTCTGTACGGGCTTGGGCGTATTGATTTTCATCTTTCATGGTATCTCCAAAAAATTCAATGGATACAAACACTTATAAGACATTCATTTTCCAGTCAATCTCTTTTATAAAAACAAGATTGATTTTTTTACCATTCTTTTGAGACCATAGAGACATGAGGCCTTATTTGAATCAAAATTCTTTAACAAGGATGGCCAGGCGCCATTCGGCCCAAATTCAGGCTTCTGCTTTTCGGAGTCGAATTTTAACCCAACTGGCTTCTTATCTTGCATGTATTATTTCAGAACTAGAACAAAAGCATCAATCCAGCGAAACTTTAATTGAATTAGAAAAAAATTTAGAAGCTATCGAATCTGCTCTCTTGCACCAATGTGTTACTACTCCTTTTAACGAAATCCTCACAATTCCCAGAAGACTTCCTGAAGATCTCATCCTTCGTCTGCAAAAAATCATCACCGATGTTAAAAAATTAAAATCAAATTTAAGGCTAGCTTATTCCAAGGCTGCTTAGTTTGATAAGGGCAAGTAAGAATGGGTAAAACCCAGGGTTTGTTCATAATCAATTCTGGTAATTAATCCGTTTTTAATTTCAACTGAGGTTTGCATGATATTTTCACCTAATCTCATTTTAAAATCATACTGACCTGTTCTTAATTCAACCGATTGACCATCTAAGGGATGGGTTTCCACTAATTGATTTTCTGCATAAAGATGATAGTATCTTTTCAGTGATTTTAAAATTTGAGTATAAAGCTCTTCGGGCTTTGATACAGAAATATATTCTCCTTGCGAAATACCTGCCAACTCAGTGAGTTGTTTTTTTTCTGAAATGTCACCCAATGAAATAACATCAACAATCACACTCGATGCTCCAATTTCTTTTTTAAGTAAAAACGGCAAACCTTTCTCACACGTATCAGCACCATCAGTTATTAAAATAATTTTTTCCGGCTTTCTTTTGAGAGCTTCTGATAATCCATAAAATAAAGATGAAATTCCCTTAGGGCTTACATTTTTCATCCTCTCTTCAATCTCAACCGGATCATAAATGGTGATGGGGTTAAATAAACGAAAATCTTTACACTGGCTCACCTCATGTGCATATCGCGTACCAATAGCACCCAAGCCCACTCCCATTTTTTGAAAAACTTCAGCCAATTCTGGCCTTTTAAAAATCTCTTTCTGCCATTCCCATTTTGGTTTTCCATTCCAATAATCTAACTCACTCACACTGCCATCTAAAATTAAAAAAACATTTTTATGATAGGGATCTAAATAATTCATCCAAAGCTTGCCCATGCCAGGCTTAGCTAAAACCCATTGACTAAAAGAAGATGCATTTTGGTCTAAAACTCTTGCCTTAAGCAAAATCAAATTCGTTTTAAAAGGAGATAAATTAAGATGGGTCTCAAAGGGTTTATTTTGCCAATGTTCGATCAAATTTCCATTAGCATAGAGATCAACTTGTTTGATCCCATCACCAGAAACTAAAAGTTCAATAGGGCTTACTACATTTAAGTATTCACCAAGACTTGGACGAACAAAACTAATAGTTGGATGCATTCCTTTGGTCAGGTTTACTTTTTTTATTAATTCGTCTCCATTGCTGCTTGTAGTTTTTACTTCAAAAAAATGCTGCCCTTCAGGAAGAAAAGAAAGATCCAAGCTTCCATAAACTGCTCCTTGTTTTTCATCTAAAAGTTGCCCATCCACAAAGAGGGTAAATTTCCAATCTTTCATTTGATCGGGGATATTAATATAATAAGAAAGTTTAGAATCAAAAAAATCCCCTTCCATAGGTACTTCAAGTGAAAAATTTTCGTCTGGACCTACAATTTGTTCTTCCTGTACTTCTGGGAAAGAAGAAACAACATCCAAGGGATAAGAAAGCTCGTAATAAAAATGAAGGCCTGCACCTTTCGAAACAAGTTTCCACTGCTTAATCCCTTGCTTATTAACAATTAACCTAAATTGATTTTGATCTAAGAAAAAAATTGGAAAGCCATCTAAATTAGTTACTTTCATGGAAATCACCATTTGATTTCCCTGAAAATTTGTTTTTTCTAAACTTACTTGGTAACGATCTACTGTATCTTTATCTTTAAAGAGATCATAATTGATTGTTTTAATTTCTACCTCATGATCAGGTATTTCTAGCCTGGCATAAGCAATGCCAGCATCACGATTTAATACTAAGCGATTAAGCCCTGGTACTCCATGAGCGTTCATAATTAAAACACTCATGCATAAAAGTAAAAAAGAAGAGATTGCATTCAAATCTGTCCATAAAGGATCTTTGGATGATTTTCTAAAAGCAACAGAATCAATTAAACTAGAAACCAAACACAAAGGAATATAAAAATTGAGCATTAAAAATTGGGGCTGTAAAAAAAAGAAAGGGATTTTTTCAAAGAAACCAGCTCCCAACCAAGCCAATTGAAAATTCACTCCACTTATCAAATTAGTTGCAAGGGCAATAATAAAAAGAAAACTAAAACTAGCCAAAGTATATCTTAAAAGAAAAAGCCTCTTAGAAATACAGATCCAAAGCACAAGCTCCAGAATAAGAAACCAAAGAAAAAAAAGATTCATCATTTCTGCTAAGTTTTTTCCAATAAAACTAACAAGTGAGGTATCTGTGGATTTACTGATGAGAAGATGCATCAAAAGAACAAAAACAAGCCCAACCCAAGGAGCTTTTAGAATAGCAAGAGACCATCCATAAATAAAATAAAGCAGGGTTAAAATAACAACAGCGCCACAAATAATAAGTAACAACCAACGAAAAGGAGAAGCCGATTTAAATGAGGAAAAAAGAGAATAAAAAAGTATCCACTGAGAAAAAAAATTAGTTAAGACGAGTACAATTCTTGCTGCATAAAAACACCCTTCTTCAAAAGGGCTATTTCTATTTTCTGCAATCCAGTTTTTTTCAAAACTATTTGAAAGTTTTTTAATCTGCCACACAAGAAAAGATTTTGTTTCTGATAAAAAACTTTGAAAAACTTCAATTGGTTTTTTGTTTTTGAAATTCTCTTGTTTTTCTTTATGAGTGATGAAGTCTTGAGATAACTCTTCTTCTTGAACGTGGTAGGTGGCGGTATATTCCGGGACCTTTTTTGGTGGATCCGAATCAACCATAGAAAAATATTTATTTCTTAAAGAGGTCTTTTAGACCCCCCAAAAGAGAACCCTTTTTGGATGCATCTTTAGATTCTGGCGTTTGTGGATTATTTACTTGGGCTTTATCTGAAATCTGTTTTTTAAACTGATTGGCATCAATATCAACCATGGTTTTATCCATGGTTTCCCCTGTATCAAGAGGGCCATTCTCATTTTTTTTAGAATTTGTTTTGTTTGTTTCTTCGTCTTTCATTTTAAATAATTTACCATATTTTTAATTTGGCTCAAAGTAAAAAGCCCCTTCCCACAAAGTGAGAAGAGGCTTTTTTAATTTAAATCTGGCAACGACCTACTCTCCCAGCACCGTCCGATGCTAGTACCATTGGCCCTGGAAAGCTTAACTTCCGAGTTCGAAATGGGATCGGGTGTATCCTTCCCGGTATTGCCACCAGAAACTATAAAAACTTTCAGAAAGGCCATCTGCTGCGTTGCTCACTCTCTCAAAACTGCATATCCAAATTTTGCTGAAGCTAGCTTAATAGCCTCAAAGAAAAAATAAGGTCAAGCCTCTCGACCAATTAGTACCGGTTAGCTTAATCCCTTACGGGACTTACACATCCGGCCTATCAACCTCGTAATCTACAAGGGGTCTTTAAGCTCCTTATGGAGAGGGAGATCTAGTTTTGGGGTCCGTTTCCCACTTAGATGCTTTCAGCGGTTATCGGATCCGAACATAGCTACCCAGCAATGCCACTGGCGTGACAACTGGTGCACCAGAGGTTCGTCCATCCCGGTCCTCTCGTACTAGGGACAGATCCCCGCAAATCTCCTCCACCCACGGAAGATAGGGACCGACAATCTGTTACTTCCTCCGAAATTCGGAGTACTGATCCGCCTTAGGCGGACGGCCTGCTGCGAAGCAGGCTCTGCATGTCGCCATGCAGTTCGGACTATATCTTATCAGCCTTTAACTGATTCTGGCGTATAGTCTCTGAGGATTTCAGGGTACTAAGGATTTCATTTTTTGGAACCTTTCGTCGATATCCGTTGGCATTCATAGAATAAGCCAAATTCACAATCTCAGAAAAACTTTTTGATGAGAGATGAAGTTTCTGATTCATCATCTCAACAATTTGCCTAAAAATGGCAAAATCATTTTTCTTTTGAGTGTGCAATGGATAGCGTTCAAAAAAAGGAATCACTTTTTTAGTCAGGTCTTGCCTGTCTCTGATCACAAGTACATAAGTATGATCATTCAAACGTTCACGATGATTTTCTTTTATTGAACCACAACCAAAACGCCCTTGAATAACTTCAAGAACATTTCTACTGGATACGTTCTGACTTAGATGGAATTCAGGAATAACCTGCCATCCCAACCTAACATCATCGCTACGTTGGAAGGCAACATGAAAGCTGCCTTCTCCATCAACAAAACCTGCGATATAATGATTATCCATTTCCCTGACCTTTCCTGCTGATTGTCTGCACCGATCAGATTTTTACTCCCTTACAGAGAGTACTGTCGGATTCTACAGATTTTCCAGCATATAGCCAGATTTTTAGACAGCAACAGTCTACTGTCTCACGACGTTCTGAACCCAGCTCGCGTACCGCTTTAATTGGCGAACAGCCAAACCCTTGGGACCTACTTCAGCCCCAGGATGCGATGAGCCGACATCGAGGTGCCAAACCTCCCCGTCGATGTGAACTCTTGGGGGAGATCAGCCTGTTATCCCCGGCGTACCTTTTATCCGATGAGCGATGGCCCTTCCATTCAGAACCACCGGATCACTAAGACCTGGTTTCCCATCTGCTCGACTTGTTGGTCTCACAGTTAAGCTCTCTTATGCCTTTGCACTCAACGGCTGGTTTCTAATCAGCCTGAGAGAACCTTTGCGCGCCTCCGTTACAATTTAGGAGGCGACCGCCCCAGTCAAACTACCCACCAGACAGTGTCCAGTACCCGGATAACGGGTATCTGTTAGAACTCCAGAACAATCAGGGTGGTATTTCAAGGTTGACTCCATTCCGGCTAGCGCCGAAACTTCAAAGTCTCCCACCTATCCTACACAAACCGCCCCGAAGTTCAATGTCAAGTTATAGTAAAGGTGCACAGGGTCTTTCCGTCTTTCCGCGGGAATGCGGCATTTGCACCGCAAATTCAATTTCGCTGAGCTTCTGGCCGAGACAGTGTGGCAGTCGTTACGCCATTCGTGCAGGTCGGAACTTACCCGACAAGGAATTTCGCTACCTTAGGACCGTTATAGTTACGGCCGCCGTTTACTGGGGCTTCGGTTCGAAGCTTCTCCACCTTGCGGCAGATGACATCTCTCCTTAACCTTCCAGCACCGGGCAGGCGTCAGACCCTATACTTCGTCTTTAATCGACTTAGCAGAGCCCTGTGTTTTTGTTAAACAGTCGCTACCACCGTTTCACTGCGACCCCATAACGCTTTGTACCGCGAGGGTACTCACATCATGAGGCATGCCTTCTCCCTAAGTTACGGCATCAATTTGCAGAGTTCCTTAGCCAGAGATCACTCAAGCGCCTTAGGATTTTCACCTCACCCACCTGTGTCGGTTTCCGGTACGGTCACCTTGGTAACTCCCGACGAGGGTTTTCTCGGAAGCATGGGATCAACAACTATCATCATCCACCGAAGTGGAATCAGTCGTACTCACTTCTCGGAGTTAATGGCATCCCGGATTTACCTAGGACACCCTCCTACGAGCTTAAACGGTCACTTCCAATCGACCGATTGTTTACCCTTCTTCGTCACCCCGAAGGTTTTAACGCAACCAAAGCGGTGCAGGAATATTAACCTGCCATCCATCATCTACGCCTTTCGGCCTCGACTTAGGTACCGACTAACCCTGAGAGGATTAACCTTGCTCAGGAAACCTTGGGTTTTCGGCGTGATGGTTTTTCACCATCATTATCGCTACTCATGTCAGCATTAGCTCTTCTGATACCTCCAGATGTTCTTACGATCATCCTTCGCAGGCTTACAGAATGCTCCCCTACCACGTACGCCATAAATTGGCGGCCATCCACGGCTTCGGCAACACGCTTTAAAGCCCCGTTACATTTTCGGCGCGGACTCACTTGACCAGTGAGCTATTACGCTTTCTTTAAAGGATGGCTGCTTCTAAGCCAACCTCCTGGCTGTCTGTGCGTTTCCACATCCTTTCCCACTTAGCGTGTATTTTGGGGCCTTAGCCGATGGTCTGGGCTCTTTCCCTTTTGACGATGGACATTATCACCCACCGTCTGACTCCCGTCTTCGTCATTCACGGAATTCGGAGTTTGGTTGGTTTTGGTATCCCGGTAAGGGACCCTAGACCATCCAGTAGCTCTACCTCCGTGATGAATCCGACGAGGCTATACCTCAATATATTTCGGGGAGAACCAGCTATTTCCCAGTTTGATAAGCCTTTCACCCCTATCCACAGGTCATCCGAGACCTTTTCAACGGTCACCAGTTCGGACCTCCAGCCCGGTTTAACGAGCCTTCATCCTGCCCATGGATAGATCACTAGGTTTCGGGTCTACTCCTTGCAACTAAATCGCCCTATTCAGACTCGCTTTCGCTACGGCTCCGTCCACTTGCGGACTTAACCTTGCTACAAAAAGTAACTCGCTGACTCATTATGCAAAAGGCACGCCGTTACACATTTCCCTCGATTGCTCTTGGGACATAGTGCTTCGACTGCTTGTAAGCGCATGGTTTCAGATACTATTTCACTCCCATCTCTGGGTACTTTTCACCTTTCCCTCGCGGTACTAGTTCACTATCGGTCGGAGACATGTATTGTAGTCTTGGATGATGGTCCACCCGGATTCCCACAGGGTTTCTCGTGCCCCGCGGTACTTGGGATACTCCTAGGGTGCTTCAAGATTTCGTTTACAGGGCTATCACCTACTATGGCCGGCCTTTCCAGACCGTTCAACTATCCATCCGCAATCCCATATCGGAGTCCCGCAACCCCTATGCTAACAAGTTAGCATAGGTTTAGACTCTTTCCCTTTCGCTCGCCACTACTCAGGAAATCTCAATTGATTTCTTTTCCTCCAGGTACATGAGATGTTTCAGTTCCCTGGGTTCGCTTCAACCAGCCTATGAATTCAGCTGGAAGATTCTCCCGCGAACGGGAGAAGGTTTCCCTATTCGGACATCTCCGGATCAAAGCTCTCTTAGCAGCTCCCCGAAGCTTATCGCAGCTAGACACGTCCTTCATCGCCAGTCTCCGCCAAGGCATCCACCAAGCGCCCTTAGTAGCTTGACCAAACTAAGTTCTTGAGTTTACGCCCGCCAAAGGCGGGCAATAAATAACCTCAGCAAAAATATTCATTCTATTCTATCTTCTTTACTTTCTTGGATATGCAGTTTTCAAAGAGCAAAAAACAGAAAAATCGGGTTCATCTAACCCGATACACGATATTCGATATACGAAATTTTGCGAACGCCATTCGTGTATCGTTTATCGTGTATCGGTAAAAATTTCGCTTTCGCAAAATTTTTGTGGAGATGGCCGGGATCGAACCGGCGGCCTCCTGGTTGCAAACCAGGCGCTCTCCCAACTGAGCTACATCCCCTTACGGAATGTGGGCCTGGATAGACTCGAACTATCGACCTCACCCTTATCAGGGGTGCGCTCTAACCACCTGAGCTACAGGCCCGATGTCTTAGGGCCTGCCACTAACGATGGCCCGATCAAAAAATATCTTTTTTAAACAAAAGCTGATGTATCTTAGTTATTTTCTTTCGATCGTCAAGATAAATATTGGATTCCTTCAAAAAAGATTAACTTATTGATTTTTATGGATTTTAGGTTTTAACTTTTAATGATGCAATCCAGATGGAAACCCATGGTAATTCCGATAACTTTTGACTCGCAGCTATTTGAATTTGAAGAAAAACTGACCCAACTGCCGTATAATAGTACCTCCTATTTCCTAGGTCAAGAACCTTCCAATCCACTCCAGCAAAAAAGGTTTTTTTGAGGTTTAGAGAATCAAACCCATAAATCTTCAAATCAGCAATAATTCGCTCCTTTAAAATTTCATCAGTCACTGACTTTCCTGCTTGAAAGACTTTTACCACAAGATATTCTTCTGCCCGATCGGGGTTATTTAAAAAATAACCATACCCCGTTCCTTCCCAAACTGACTTTTTAATTTCTGTTAATTGAGGCGGAGGAATAAAACGAATTAATTGATCCTCTGAAATAATTTCATCATTTACTCCTTTTTCCGTTAATGTTAATTTTTCAAATCCCTTTCCCATAGCTACTTTTTTAAAAACACTTTCAAGACCCATAAAACTTACTTTTTCACCATCGTCAAAATGGAAAACAAGGCTGGCATTTTGTGTTACGGGAATACCACCCCAATTGCTTGTTACCGCATGGAAAAAATAAATTTCATCGCCATTTGCAGGGTCTACATAATCGGCCTTTCCATAAACACGATTCACATCCTTCCTGGTGGATTTAAAACCAATTCCCTCGTTGGTTAACACCACCGTTTCCGTCGAAGGAAAAAAATGCATTTTGCCAATGATTTCTTTATTTAAAAAATTTTCTTTGATTTGAATTGAACTGGATTGCGTATTAAAAAAATTTACAACCTTCGAAAGAGAATCTGATAGTCTAAGCCATTTTCCCCCCTGCCTAATCCCCGACTCATCAGGAACAATAAGAAGTGTTTGGGCATCCTGATAAAAAGTTTGATGGGGTGTGGGAAGATCATACATGACAAAGGCTTGTTTGATAATGGTGGGAAAAAATTTATCATCAATCCAACCGTAGCCCCCATCCCCCCAGTTTTTTCCCCAGGAATTAAGAACTTTGATTGCATGCCGGCTATCGTCATACCCAACAGCAACAAGAGCGTGGTAACCAAGCAACTTTCCACTTTTTTCCCGATAAATTCCGTTGCTTCGCTTCATCCCACGTGGAAGAAAATTTGGGTACATCTCCACAACAATCAAAACAGGTTCATGCGCCGCCAAATAAGATTTGAGATGGGAAAGGTTTTTTTCCTGAATACGTCGATAGCCTAAAACACGAAATCCAAAAGCTAAATCCTTCAAGGTCTGATTGGGCTGAGTGAGATAATCATTGGCTTTGTAAGGCATGAGGGAGTACGGGATGGTCCCATTTTCCATTAAAAATTTCATCGCATCTACAAGATCGGCACCCTCATCTTTTCCACCATTGATTTGATTGTAGACAAACGAAGGACTAAAAAAATGATCCTCGTTTAAGTCCCAACCCATTTCGCGATGTTCCTGGAAAGATTTGATGGCAAAAGAAACAACCCAAGCAGTGCATGAGTTTTGATGTCCCTGATCACTAGCCAACGGAAAATCACTCGAAAGATCAATTTGCGAGGGAAGCTTGCTAAATTCAACTTCATCCACATTCGAAAAACTCCGAATCATTTTAGCTTCTTCAATTTTCAAATATTCACCAGCACTAGGGGCTAATAAACCAGAGTAGCCCTGAAAATCATCTTCTACAAAGGGGCGGCTGGTTTTAATCACATCCCCCGAAGAACAAAAAAGTAAAAAAATACTTCCAGCGATCAAGAAAAAAATAAATTTTAAATTTTTCACCCAAAAATAAATAGCATAAAGGGAATAAAACTTGTATGTTATTTCTGTGATCAAAAAAAAAGGAGCTGCCATTGCCGTTGGGAGTGCACTTCTATTGATAGTAGTCCTTGTCCTTTTTTTATTCCTGCACAAAAAAAAAATTTTAAGCGGATACCCTCCTGATGAAAATGTAAGTTGGGCACCCTCTTCTTTTGTTTTACTCCCCCAATCAGATCCACCCTTATCCCTTTTTATCCGCTTTGACAGCGAAACAGACGCCAACCAAATTTTTCTCTACAAAGGTTTGCTTGAAAATAATTTCCAAGAAGAAAACGTGCTTAAACTTACCTCATCCGAAGGGGATAAACAAAACCCAACCTGGGGACCCATCCTCTCTGAAAGGGGGCCATGCCAGGGGCAATCCCTTTTATACTTGGCCGATGATCTTGCGGAACGAGAAGAAACTCAAAAATTATTCGTCCTTTGTTTGGAGGGAGATTTGAATTCTTCTGAAATTACTATAACTCCCGAAACTCTCCTTATTAAAAATACGGAGGGAGTTTCACCGTCTCTTACTGGTTTTACAATCGGATTTCCAAACGATTTTGAACGTGCCAGGGTAACGGTTGCCACCACAACTGGAGAAATTTTGAGTTCTGCCCTTACAGAACCTTCTTTTGAAGCAATGATAGGCGAAAGACTTTTTACCGATTACGAAAATCTAACCACCTATCCCAATACTTCACTCATCATTTTTAAAGCCTACAATCGAAATCAGCCCATTCTAGGAATTTTAAACCCAGAAGATGGTACCGAACAAATTATGGCAAGTCTTGAAGAGCCATCCTTCTCTGGAATCCAATTTTCCGAGGGACTCCATCCAACAATTTTTTTTATTACCGAAAAAGAAAGTGAATCCCTCCTCCATATTATTCCCGCAGAGGCAACAAATTCGGGGATTTCCTGGTGTCGTGAGGAGGGTATTCTGCCCCTTTCTGGTTTTGCAAAAAATAGCCAACCTCTGGCATGGAGGGGAGCAAATCTACGTGGAAACTTTCTTGAAATTTTTTACGAGAGATGGAGGGAAGAAAACCAACATCACATTCAATATGGGAGAATCCCGTTAACAGAATGTTCACTTGGAACCGAAGAAATAAACCGAAACACAACTCTGGCTTTTGAAAAACAAACAGAACTTACCTGCGGTTCTGGGGATCATCGAAACCCCCGCTTAATTTTTCAGGAAAAAGAAAGTAATCAAACCGAGGCTACTCCTCTTCTCACAGTTTTTAAACTCAAGATAGAAGAGAAAAAATTTGAGCTTGAGGTTCTTAATTTGAAGGATCGCTTAAACAACCTTTGTGAATGCAGCATGGACATCGACTGCGACGATGGTAATCCATGCACCACTGATTTCTGCCAGGCTGGTACCTGCAATTATGCCAAGGATGACCCCAATTGCTGCAACACCACTGAAGACTGTGCGGGAGAAAATTGTGTGAATCATGTGTGTACAGCACCAGAAATAAAAGTTGCCGAAAGAGAGGCATCATCAACAGTTGTGCCAAATCAGGAATCAAACTCAAAATCAAATTCTCCCGAACCTGAGCCAAAACCTACAAATTGCCAGCCTCCCCAAAATTGCTCTTGTCAAAACGATGCAGATTGCACGGATGATGAAAATCTTTGCAATGGTGTTATGTATTGCGATAAATCGGGACAAGAAAGCCAGTGGCATTGTGTGGTCAACCCAAAAACAATTGTCACTTGTCCTAAATCAAAAGAGTCCTGTCAGAGCGATATTTGCAATCCTGCAACAGGAGCATGCGAAATAAAAAATATTGCGGATGGAACCTCCTGCCCTTCTGGGCATCCCTGTTATAAAGAAAGTGCTTGTCAAAATGGAGCTTGTACAAAGGGCCTATGGGATTATCTGGATCCACAATGCCAATGTTCTAACGATCAAGATTGTAAAAAATATGAAGATGGCAATGCCTGCAATGGGACTCTCTATTGTCTTTTGGCAACTCACCAATGTCTCTTAAATCCGGCAACAACAATCAATTGCCCCTCGGCTTTTGACACCGTCTGTCAGCAAAATCTTTGCCAACCCAAAACCGGCAAATGTGAAATGACGCCTCTCCAAGAGGGCATTCCTTGTGATGATAACAATTTCTGCACCGAAAAAGATATGTGCCATGCAGGAAAATGCACACCAGGCAAAAACATCTGTGAATGTAACAAGGATGCAGATTGTACCTCCAAGGCTAAAGATCTCTGCGAAGGGTTTTACTACTGTGATGTAAAAAGCCATGCCTGTCTTCTGAATCCCGCGAGCAAGGTGGTGTGCTCCACTGTTGACGACACAGAGTGCGCCAAAAATAGCTGCGATCCATCAACTGGCAAATGCTCCCTAAAACCTTTGAGTGATGGGCAGGCTTGCAATGCGGATGGGCTCTACTGCACTCCAGAAGATCAATGCTTGGGTGGAAAATGTACCGCTTCCAAATGGGATTTTAAAAATCCCTTCTGCCAATGCTTCAAAGATTCTGATTGTGTGGATGATGGAAATCTCTGCAATGGGATTCCGTACTGCAATAAAATACCTCCAAAAAATCCGGCTGAACTGATTACCTATCAATGCCTCAATAATCCAAAAACGGTGATCACCTGTCCCGCAACAAATAAAACTACCTGCAATCCGGCAACCGGAAAGTGTGACATGAAAATTGAAAATTAAGTGATTGTGTAATGAAATTACTTGATCGTAAAAACAATGCGCGCCGTTTGATTTTGGGCCATAATATTTGCCAGATACGTTCCCACCTTTAAACCATTTTTACTCATGGTTTGGTTAATCTTGGCTTTATTACTTCCATTGATCAGCATGATTTCAGTGGCTTGAGAATTTTTATTGTCCACATGCCCATTGGCATCGGCAATAAAAAAATTAACGAAAATGGTCTCCGTTGATGAAACCATCACCTCTAATTCGGCATCATTGGTTATGGGATTGGTAAGTTTGGCAACATCACCAGCAGGAATGGGAACTTGCCCAGCTAATTTAACATCAAAAGGCAAGGAAAGTGGACGTTCCCCAGCCCCAAGAGTGGCTGAAAAACCGAACAACAGAAAAGATAAAATAAAAGAACGAACCATCATTTCTCCCTTTTTCTTAAACATATTGTTCTTCAAAAACTCAATAGCAGGGCGTGTATTCCTTAAAGGATTGATCTTTGAGAGATGTCGATTGAACTTTCTTTGAGTGCAGTCATCAAAATAATGACCTTCTCAAAAAAATTCGTCAACCTCATCTCCATCCTTAGAAAGGAGGTGATCCATCCGCACCTTCCGGTACGGATACCTTGTTACGACTTCACCCCAATCACCAGTTGTACCTTGGGCCCCCGAAGGAGACTTCTGGTACACCCAGCTTTCGTGGTGTGACGGGCGGTGAGTACAAGGCCCGGGAACGTATTCACCGTGGCATTGCTGATCCACGATTACTAGCGATTCCAGCTTCATGGAGTCGAGTTGCAGACTCCAATCTGAATTGAGGACGCTTTTGTGGGATTAGCTCCCCCTCACGGGTTGGCAACCCTTTGTGAGCGTCCATTGTAGCACGTGTGTAGCCCTGGGCATAAAGGCCATGAGGACTTGACGTCATCCCCACCTTCCTCCGGCTTGACGCCGGCAGTCCCTTTAGAGTGCTCAACCAAATGGTAGCAACTAAAGGTAGGGGTTGCGCTCGTTGCGGGACTTAACCCAACATCTCACGACACGAGCTGACGACAGCCATGCAGCACCTGTCTTAGGGCTCCCGAAGGCACTTCTGCATCTCTGCAAAATTCCCTAGATGTCAAGCCCAGGTAAGGTTCTTCGCGTTGCGTCGAATTAAACCACATGCTCCACCGCTTGTGCGGGCCCCCGTCTATTCCTTTGAGTTTTAGTCTTGCGACCGTACTTCCCAGGCGGGATACTTAATGCGTTAGCTCCGGCACTGAAGGGATCAATTCCTCCAACACCTAGTATCCATCGTTTACAGCGTGGACTACCAGGGTATCTAATCCTGTTTGCTACCCACGCTTTCGTGCTTGAGTGTCAGTATTCGGTTAGTGAGTCGCTTTCGCCACCGATGTTCCTCCCAATATCTACGAATTTCACCTCTACACTGGGAATTCCACCCACCTCACCGAAACTCAAGATCTGCAGTCTCAAGCGACCCTCCCCAGTTAAGCTGGGGGATTTCACACCTGACTTACAGACCCACCTGGACACGCTTTACGCCCAGTAATTCCGAACAACGCTTGCACCCTCCGTATTACCGCGGCTGCTGGCACGGAGTTAGCCGGTGCTTCCTCTAAGGGTACCGTCAATGGTTATGGATGTTAGCCATAACCGGTTTCGTCCCCTTCGACAGAGGTTTACAACCCGAAAGCCTTCTTCCCTCACGCGGCGTTGCTGGATCAGGGTTTCCCCCATTGTCCAATATTCCCCACTGCTGCCTCCCGTAGGAGTCTGGACCGTGTTTCAGTTCCAGTGTGGCTGATCGTCCTCTCAGACCAGCTACCCGTCCTAGCCTTGGTAGGCCGTTACCCTACCAACTAGCTGATGGGACACAGGCTCGTCTTTTTGCGATAGCTTACAAGTAGAGGCCATCTTTACCTTGAAAATCGATTATGATTTCCAAGGATTATGGGAAATTAGCTCCGGTTTCCCGAAGTTGTGCCCCACAAAAAGGAAGATTACCTGTGTATTACTCACCCGTGCGCCACTTTACCGGTCCCCTTGCGGGGACTTTCTCGTTCGACTTGCATGTGTTAAGCACGCCGCCAGCGTTCGTTCTGAGCCAGAATCAAACTCTCCAATGATTCATGCTCAAGTCGTGATAAATCACGACTGAATTAATTTTTTTTTGATCTTAAAAAAGATCCCGGAAAATCTCCGGTTGGTTCTTTCGTAGTTGCCTACGAAATTGCCCATTCAAAGAATTCACGTTGACCTGCTATTGAGTTTTCAAAGAACACGAAATCCTTAACCTTTTTTACCAAAAGGCTTGCGTATTCTAGTTAAAAAGTTGGGTCCGTCAAGAACTAAAAATAAAAAAAGACAAGCTCTTGAAATAATTAAATTTTTAAGAGAACTAGAACTTACTTCCCTTGTTACTCGCCAAGGTTTAAACTTGTTTAGAAGCCCAAGGTTGAAGATTATCACCAAAACTACCTACAAAAAAACCCAAATGGATATACATGCCATTATTTGAGGGAGTAGTTTGTTAGTGTTTGCATTGCGCTGCTTCTTTATTGTCAACACACATTCCTGCTATCAAGCCAAGCACAACACACTCAACCATTCCAACTCCAAACCACGCGGCATAGAGCTTATCTGGCCAGGGGAAAAAAGGATAACTAATCAGAAGCGTCGCACCCCAGTAAAAAAAACCAATCAGCAAACCGTATTTTACACCCTGAGTCTTACAACATTTCTCTTTTTCAAAACCTTTGCTAAAAATACAAACAAAGAAAAAAGCAAAAAGAATGTAACCCACATAGGCCACACCTCTTTTAGCCATCATCTCTGGCATTGCACGCCACAAACTTAGATTTTCTTGATAAAGAGACCCTAAAACAACATGGTGAAACAACATATCCATCGCAAAGTAAGCAATGGCTACAACAATCACAGTAATGAGAAATCTTCTTTTTCCATAAATACAGGTTTCCATATTTTGACCCTCCTTAAGGTTAAAACTTAAAACAAAAGTACTATACCAAAAAAAAATTTAAGAAGCAAAAGATCTCAATACATAAGAAAAAAAGTAAATTCTGGAATTTTTTTAAACAAACTACTATAAAATCTGATGCTTTATTTATGGCTATCTCTTCCATTTCTTATTTTGTTATTAATCATTGCCCTTCTACCTACTTTAGCTCCTCATTTTTGGGAATCAAATCGTAATCGAGCTTTTTTAGTTTTTATTTTATCAGCTCCCCTTCTTATTTGGCTTATTAAACATGAACCTCTCCTTCTTCAACATTCTCTCCATGAATATTTTTCATTCATTGTTTTACTAACCTCCCTCTATGTTATTTCTGGGGGCATTTCTTTAACAGGAGATTTAAAAGCTACACCCAGTCTCAATACAGCCTTTCTTGCTTTTGGTGCCATCCTCGCTAATATCATTGGAACAACAGGTGCCAGCATGGTGTTAATTCGTGCTTTTTTAAAAACAAATTCTGAAAGACATCATACCCACCATCTTCCTGTTTTTTTTATTTTTATTGTGAGTAATTGTGCCGGCCTGTTAACTCCCCTTGGAGACCCGCCACTTTTTTTAGGTTACTTAAAAGGAGTGCCTTTTTTTTGGACTTTAAAACTTTGGCCTATGTGGTTATTGACGATTGGGTTGCTGCTTTTGATTTTTTATTTTTGGGACAAAAAAGCTTATAAGTCTGAAACTAAAAAAGACCTTAAAAAAGATGCACAACATATTTTGCCCCTTCGTTTAAAAGGAAAACGTCATCTTTTGATTTTAAGTGGTATTATTGGAGGAGTATTTCTGCCTACTCCCTGGCGTGAAATGATCATGCTCTCTTTAACTTTGCTTTCTCTTGCTATGGGCCCCAAAGTTGCCCGGCGTGAAAATAAATTTAGCTGGGCACCCATACTTGAAGTTGCAATTTTGTTTGCTGGTATTTTTATTACCATGGTTCCAGCCATGGAATTTATTAAAAATCAAGCTCCAACTTTTGGAATTACAAAACCCTGGCATTTTTTTTGGGCCACAGGATTACTATCGGGTGCGCTTGACAATGCTCCCACTTACCTTACCTTCTTTACACTAGCTCAAGGATTAAATCTTCCTGCTGAAATAGTTGGTGTTTCTGAAAATGTGCTAAAAGCTATTAGTCTTGGGGCTGTGTTTATGGGAGCTAATACTTATATTGGAAATGGTCCTAACTTTATGGTGAGATCCATTGCAGATCATGCGGGCTTTAAAACTCCTTCTTTCTTTGGTTATACCCTTTATGCAGCTTGCATCTTATTACCCATTTATTTTTTGATTCATTTTTTATTTATAATATAAAATTTAGACGAGTGCGTGGCGAAAAAATGATTGATCGGGTTTTGCTAGAGAAAGCGCATTTGAAACGCGAAGATTGGGTTTTTCTTCACCATGTTGAAGATAATTTAAAATTTTACCAGGCAAATGAGGATAAAAAGGCCCCATGGTTTTTTGAATTTTATCCTGATAAAAACTAGGTGGTTTAACACTCTCCCCCGCATAAAAAGCTCTAAATTCTTTGTCACTTTCTAAAAGATTACGAATGATTAAATAATTTCCTCCCGATCCCTTCCCTGAAAAACTAGCCCGAAGAAGATTCATCCATCTGGGCAACGGATGTTTATTGGCCTTAAAACGCTTCCAAATTTTTTGAGCTGAAAAAGAATATTCCACAAGATTAATCATGTGATCATAAAATTCTATAAAAGAATAATTTTTAAGCCGCACATTAAGACCAGAATTACCATCTAAAAACGGAAAAGGAATATCAATCACACGACCTTCTTCTTGAAGAGTAGTATTTAAAGGAGCTGAGTTACCAAAAGCTGTAATAAAAGAAAAATTAGGATAAACTCCTGGGCATAAATCGATAAACTTTTTTGTTAGCTCAAAAGGAGTAGGCCCCGCATCGCAATCTAAACCAAAAATAAAATTAGTTTGAACATAGGGTACATAACGCAAAATCATATTTACTTGCTCGGCAACTGCTTGCACCTTATCGAGTCCGAAATTTTTTTGCTGCTTTGATTTACTATTAAAATCAAACCACGATTCAATACCAGGTAGCATAATAACAAAATTATTTTTCTGAAGACGTTTCAAATTAGGTTCGGTTAAAAGAGATAAACTACTTTCTGCCACAAAAGACATTTTTCCTGCTGGAACAGTAGATTCTAAAATATCCAAGTAATCATTAAAACGAACACCAAAGTTAGGATCGTACCAGGCAACAATAGGAGGTTTTGGTTGACTGCTTAAAAATTTAAGGTCTTCTTTTATTTGCTCATAAGGCAAAGGTTGATAATTTATTTTAGAATCGATGCAAAAGCTGCAATGATAAGGGCATCCCAGGCTTCCAATCATGGGAACCACATGCAAAAATTTTGTTTTTTGAAGATTTTTTTGTAAAAACTTCCAACGCTCTTCTATTCCTGGAAAATTTTGAGGTTGAGTTTTGGCAGTAAGAAAAATACCTTCACAAGGTTGAGGCGAAAAATCACCCAAGAGGTTTTGGATAAGTTCTTTATCAGTTAATCCCAGTACATAATCGAAATAATGTTGGGCATCTTCTCCATAGGCTCTTGCATGAGGACCGCCAAGCACAGTAACTACTTTTTTCTGCCGAAAAAGATTTGAAATACTGTAAGCAGTAAAAGCGTTTTGTGTAAAAGTACTTAAGAAAACAATATCAACATCGCTTGGTAATTCGCTGTAGAGATCTTCAAAACCAGTATACGTAATGTAATGAACTTGGTGTCCTAGTTGTTCTACCCATACAGCCACCATTTGAGGCATGAGGGAAGTGTAGTTAGGATTAGCAATCCGGGCATAAATAGATTTTGTTGGTTGGCGTGCAATGAGATCGATGATGCCAACCTTTAAAGATCTTTTTGGGCCTTTGGATCGGAAAGAAAGAACAGTTTCAACTTGCTGCATGTATCACTACATTATTAACACACATCATTTTTGAGGTATAGAAAATAAAAAAGTCTATTTTTTGTCGTTATGCCTGTAAAGGAGAACGGTTGCTTTTTCTACGGTGACTAATCCCTCCTGGATCATACCATCTATCTCTTTGCAGAAAGCATCAATTTTTTCTTCGGCATCGACGATCTCAATAATGATGGGCATATCTTCCGAAAGGCGAAGAATCTTTGCAGTATGAATGCGGCTTGACGCCCCAAATCCCTCGATTCCCCGGATAACCGTGCATCCAGCAAGCCCCTTTTCTCGAGCGCGGTGTACGATGGCCTCGTATAACGGTTTGCCTTCGTGCCGATCTGTTTCGCCGATAAAAATGCGAAGTAATTTTCCGTTCTCTGGGATCTTCATTTTTTGCTCCTTTCAAATCAGTCGGGCCAGTAACACTCCCAAAAAAAGGCCAACAAAACAAATCACAAAACTGCCAAAAATGTTTAGCGTAGCGAAAAGAAATTCGCCATCCCTAAACATCGCCCATGTTTCGTATGCAAAACTAGAATATGTGGTAAAGGCACCAAGAAAACCAAGCATCACAGCAAGACGTAACTCAGATGAAAAAAAAGATCTCTCGTCGGCCAAGGTGCCCAAAAATCCGATGGCCAGACATCCGGAGGCGTTTACGATAAATGTGCCAAAGGGAAATTGCGAGCCGAAGATTTGGTGAGCCCAACCACCAAGAATGTATCGGGCAATCGTTCCAGCGGCTCCCATAAGGGCTAAAATGACAAACCTCAACATAGAAACACCTGCGAACTCCATTGCTTATTGTGAAAATTCCATTTAAGGATATCGAGATAATGAGAAAAATACAATGGAAAATGAATTCAAAAATTGGCTCTCTTTACTTAGTTGCGTCGAGTAAGGGGCTTTGTGGCCTATTGTGGAAAAAACAGAAAACTCCTATGGCAAAAAATTTGAAGGACTCCCAGCCAGAAATTAAAATCCTTGCAAAAGCAGTTTATCAACTTGAAGAATACTTTAAAGGTACCCGTAAAAACTTCAACTTACCAAGCAACGTGGAAGGAACCCCTTTTCAAAAAAGTGTTTGGAAACAATTAAGTAAAATTCCTTATGGAAAAACTTGTTCGTACCAGACAATTGCTCAAAAAATAAAAAACAACTATGCAGTTCGTGCTGTAGGGAGCGCCAATGGTAAAAATCCTTTACCGATTATTATTCCCTGTCATCGTGTAATTGCTGCAGATGGCACCATTGGTGGCTATGCGGGTGGTTTAAAAATAAAAAATAAACTTTTAAATTTGGAGAAAATGTATGTGGCTAACAACAGTTATGTTTACTGACCTCCCAAGATAATCGGTAATCCATCCTTGCCACTTCCAATCACAACCACCTTGCTATTTTCGCTGTCGGCAAGCTTCGAGGTGGCCTCAATCCCCTTCCAGCGCAGAAATAAATCGGTAAGCCCAGTGGTAACAATCTTCTGAAAATCAGCGATACCTTGCGCCTCAATCCTTTTTCGGTCTGCCTCCTGTGTTTCTTTATTAAGAACAAATTTCATCTGTTCTGACTGTTGTTCTGCCTCCAGCTTTTTCTCGATTGCCGTTGCAAGAATGGATGGCAGTGTGGCACTTCTCAACAGGACTTTTTCAACGGTAACTCCACGCTCTAAGAGTGGCCCCTGTAAATGGGAGAACATCTCGTTTGCAATTGCCTCACGCTCTGAGGTATAAAGAGCTTTTGCCTCGTAACTGGCCGTTACTCCCCGGATCACCGATCGAAGTTGCGGAATAACCACCACCCGAATATACTCAGATCCGATTGTTTTATAGACCCGAGCCGCCTTCTCGGGATTGAGGCTGGCAAGTAAGGAAACATCCAAATGCACACTCAAACCTTCCTTGGAAGGTACATTTGCCTGTTCTGTTACCTCTTGCGTCCGAATTGTCATTTTGTGGATTTTGAGCAGTGGATTGATGAAGTGCAATCCTGCAGAAAGTGTCTTGTCAGAAACATTCCCAAAAAAATCCTGTAATCCTACATGCCCTGCGGGAATGATTGTTATCGATTTGGGTATCACAATCAAACCCATAAACAGCGCTATGATCAGTAAAATTTTTTTGCTTCCTTTTGGGATCAAGTGCTTTACATAGTTTTGTAAATCAGTAATATCATTTTGTTCATTCATAGTGTTCTCCAATTACTTGAAAAAGCTCCATACCGCAATCCATTTTATATATCTCAAAAACACACCCTCGCTTTCCAGGACTTTACTTCATTGTCATTGACTGGAGTTTAGAGCTTTGTTACGGTGGGCGCCACTTTTTTGAAGGTGCTTGGGAGGCTAGCTCAGGTGGTAGAGCACTGCCCTTTTAAGGCAGGTGTCCCGGGTTCGAATCCCGGGCCTCTCACATTAATTTTTTGCCTCTTGTCCCCATCGTCTAGAGGCCCAGGACACTCCCCTTTCACGGGAGGAACCGGGGTTCGAATCCCCGTGGGGACGCCAAATTTGGCGGCCAGACAAATTTCCCGTCGACAGATAGGCACCGAAATCACCGACCTGCAGGGCAAAGTCGATTTGTTCAGTTTGCATTGCATCAATCATCTTGTCGAGATGACCGTGTGTGTCTCCTAAAACAAGAATCTTCGGCATAAGATCTCACTTAAATCTTTGCGGGTTCATCCAGAATATCCAGAATCACTTTGGCACAATAGGTGCGGTCTCGTTTGGCTCGCGTCACCTCTTTGATAATCGACAACTTTTCGAGCTTTTCGATGGCCCGCTGTGCCGTCGTGAATGCGATTTTCAATTCTTTGGCGACTTTCTTTATCGTCAGAAATGGATTGGCTGCTAAAAGATCGATGATCAACATTGGTGCTTTTGTTGAAGATCCGGCCACCCGTTTGCGCCACTGCGCCAATTTTTTATTGATCCGCTCGGATCGGCTGATGGCGTCTTCGGCTTGACGGGCCACCCCTTGAAGAAAATATTCCAGCCATCTCTGCCAATTTCCCTCTTCGGTGATGGCTCGCAAATTCGCATAGTACTGATCCCGGGTAGATTCGAAATAGGCACTCAAATACAAGAGGGGTGACGGTAGAATCTTGCGCTCGACAAGGAATAACGTGATCAGCAGGCGGCCCACACGTCCATTGCCATCCAAGAAGGGATGGATCGCTTCGAATTGATAGTGTGCCAGGGCAATCTGGACCAGCGGGGGTTTGAACGGTGCATGCAGAAATTTTTCAAGCTCTCCCAGACAGTTCATCAATTCCGATGGCGGTGGTGGGACATAGGTTGCGTCATTGAGGAGGCACCCCGGTCTCCCTATCCAGTTTTGGGAACGGCGAAATTCCCCCGGTGTTGATGTGTCCCCACGCACACCTTTCATGAGTTTTTCATGGATCTCACGGATCAGTCGTAGGGAGAGCGGAAGTTCCTTCAGGCGTTTGACCCCGTACTCAAGGGCCGTGACATAATTGGCGACCTCGCGGAGATCCGCCGGGGATCGGTCCACATGGGCCTCCGCTTCAGCCGCTAACAGCTCACCTAAAGTTGCCTGCGTTCCCTCAATACGACTGGAAAGCACCGCTTCGCGTCTGATAAAGGGCCGGATTAAAAGGTGCGGATTCGGCAAACTTCCTCCTTCACCTGCCAGGCGACCAATAGAACGGTCCGCCTCCGAAAGTGCTTCAATCAGGGTTTGTGTCCACTCAATGTTTGGCGGTAGTGGATCCGGAAGAAAAGCGTCATATCCCTGTGGGCATCGGATTTTTTTCCCTGTTATTTTGCTCTTGTCTGTCATCATTAACCTCCTGACTTCCAGCAGCGAGCGCCGTACTCCACAATGGGGCCTATTTTCGATTTGAAAATAGCACAATTTATTATTAGCGAATATCTATACTATCGAAAATAGACTGTCAACGCCTATCTTTTCTAACCTGCCGTACTTACGGGCTATTTTAGCCATTATTTTCACCTGTTGACGTTCTAATCAGAAAGCGTATAAGAAACTCATGTTAAGTAAAAACGGAAGTTCCCATATTACAGACGAGGTTTATAACACACTTATCGCGGGCTTTGGGGCCCTACTTTCTCTCATTGGTTCCCTATTTTTAATTTTTCACCAGCAAAAAGATGCATCTCTTTTGTCTCTTTTAAGTTTTGCAACCTATGGAGCAAGCCTCTTCATGATGTTTCTCTCGAGTGCTCTTCATCATGGAATCAATGGTTCTCCCAAAACCAATCACTATCTTCGGCAACTTGATTATTTTACTATTTTTTTTCTTATTGCTGGTACGTTTACACCAATTTGCTTGATGATGCCAAAACCCTTTGGCTGGATTATTTTAGGACTTATCTGGGGCTTGGCCATCCTAGGAATTATTTTAAAAGCTGTTTTTCCTCATGTTCCTAAATGGTGTACACTGTCTCTTTATATTGCCATGGGCTGGATAGGAATTTTAATTGTTAAGCCCCTCTATCAAATTATTCAAGCGCAAGGATTATTTGCCCTTCTTTTAGGTGGCTTGTTTTTTACAGTGGGTGGAATTATTTATGGAAGCGAAAAACCAAACCCCTTCCCTGGCAAGTTTGGTTTTCATGAAATTTGGCATTGCTTTGTCCTTGCAGGGGCAGCCAGCCATTTTTATGTTATTTGGAGCTTATAAAAATTTATGACAAAAATGCAAAAATTTGTTAACTCCATGGCAAGGGGTACTCAACACACACTGTTTGTGCTTAATGGAGTTCTTGGGGACACATTGGAAAAAAACAAAACCGGACTTGCCGTTAAAATGGCCCTCTACAATACCCATGGGCCTTTAAACCTAACAAAAAAATCTTTAAGTCAATGCAACCTTCCCCTTACTGGTAACATTTGTATTCTGGCGCACGGAAGTTGTGGTTCGGAAAAAGGATGGGGATTTAAAGGAAACAAATCTACAAACTATGGTTCTCTTCTCCAAAAAGATTTTGACTTCACTCCTTTTTTTCTTCGATACAATTCTGGCTTGCACATTTCTACCAATGGCAAACGCTTATCAAACCTTTTAGAAAAATTTGTTCTCTCTTATCCCACTCAAATAAATAAAATCATCTTGCTGGGCCATAGTATGGGGGGCTTACTTTTCCGCAGTGCATGTTATTATGGCCAAAAAGAAAATAAAACATGGGTTGGGATGATTAAGAAAATTTTTTACCTGGGCACACCCCATTTGGGAACCCACTTAGAAAAATTAGGCAAACTCACCACCACTATTTTAAATCAAATCCCAAATCCCATTACTAAAATGATTGTTACTTTGGGCGATTTACGTAGCGCGGGTGTTAAGGATTTGCGCCATGGGTACCTTACCGATGAGGATTGGAAAGGAAAAAATGCCGATAAGTTTTTTTACTGGCATCAACACAAAACTCCACTTTTAAAAAAAGTAGATCACTACCTCATTTGTGGCACCATTTCAAAAGTAGCGGGTTCTAAAATGGGACGTTGGTTTGGAGATGGCTTGGTTCATCCTGCAAGTGGTACGGGGAGTAGTTTATTTCCTGCCAACGCTATCCCCTTTCTGAAAAAACATTGTAAAATCATACCAGGAATTTCACACCACCGCTTGCAAACAAGCAAACAAGTCTACCAGCAAATTAAAGTCTGGTGTTCTTAAATTAAAAAAACAGTTTTGATTCTTTTACTGACAAACCTTCAGTTCCTGAAATAAAAATAATGTATTAAAAATCAAGACAAGTCATCTTTTGAAAAAAGCTTACTATGATAAGGGGTGCAATGACAATTCCTTGAGTCCATTTTTCCAAGGAAGACAAAGAATATCATCAATGACTTTTGGGATGGGATCAAGAGAGAGGCAGTAAGCTTTGCTGCGAGGAATATCGGCACGAAAGGCTTTTACATGGCGTAGATCCCGTTCATCGATTTGAATTGCAGATTTAATTTCAATCAAAATAGTTTTGTTCCGGGGAAGTTCAAGGATGAGATCGACTTCAGCTCCATCCTTGGTTCGTAGGTAGCTTAAGCGATAATCTTTTTCCAAATAACTATTCATTCTAAAAATTTCACAAATCACCATGTGTTCAAAGGCCTTGCCATAGGCATAAGTATTTTTAACAAGGGCACTTGATAATGTTCCATCCAGGGCCCGTTTAACTCCCAAATCAAAGTAATAAAATTTAGGATTTTCACGCTGTCGTTTGCGCACTGATTTTGCGTAAGGATACAAATAAAATCCAACCAAGGTGTCTTCAAGAATTTGGAAGTAGGACTGAATAGTTACTGTATCCACCCCCACATCACGCGCAATGTTACTGTAGTTGAGAATTTCTCCATTTTGTTGTGCCGAAATTTCCAAGAAAGACCGGAAGGGATTTAGTTTACGCACAATCTGCTCCACTACTATTTCTTCTTTCAAATAAGTTTGTGCATAGGATTTTAAAAAACGGCTTTTATCGGCATCATCTGAAAATTCAAAAATCTTTGGTAAACTTCCCCAATTGATGACCCCATCTTCTGTTTGATTATTATTTTCAGAAAACGTGAGAGGGAATAGATGATAAAGAAAGGCCCGGCCCGCAAGCAAATTGGCGCTTCCACGTTTCAATTTTCTGGCTGAAGAACCAGTGAGTGCAAATTTCTTTTTGTGGGTTTCAATAGCGAGGTGAACTAAATCAAGTAATTTGGGACACTTTTGAATTTCATCAATGATAATCCATTGAGTAGAAGAAGGAAGAGTTTCGATTTGCTTTAAAAGCAAATTGGGATCCTTGGAAAAAAGCTCTTCCAAGTCAGGATTAAGCAAATCAATCCAATGATGAGGAATGTTTTGAAAATGGTTTTTTAGCCATGTTGATTTCCCAGTTCCCCTCGCTCCAAATATAAAAAAACTGTTATTTTTTGATGGGTTAATTATTCTATTGAACATACTCAATAATTGTACGCCGTTTATTGAATATAATCAAACACTTTTTTTTAAAAAAATGGTGTTTATACCCCCTGCTTCTAATAATTGGTTTCACCATTTCATCTTGTGGAAGTGAAGCAACCAGTTCTTCTGAAACAACAACAGAAGATGGAGACCAAACAAAACAGAAACAAACAGATAACAAAAACAGAAACAGGTGCCACATACCCTTTAAACACTTAATTTTACTTGGTAAATTGGCATTTATTTTTTATGCGACATTGGACATTGGAATTATTTGGGAAAATGAGAGGGATTTACATTTTCAAGTATGTGGCACCTGTTATCGTTTGCAAGTATGTGGCACCTGTTATCTGTTATCTGTTATCTTTGGTGTTCTTGAATTAAAAAATTACTACAAAACTCCTAATGAAGTTTGAGCTATTATCTTGACATAATTCCTAATTTATCGTATAAAATAGGAGTATGATCCATAGATTGCTTAAACCATCGTTATCTCAAAGTTTTTTTATATTTGGCCCTAGAGGTTCTGGTAAAACAACCTTCTTAAAAGATTTTTTTAAAGATAAAATCCACCTTTGGATCGATTTATTAAATGTTGAAGAAGAAGATCGATACGCCTTGGATCCGGGACTTTTTCATCGTCAATTAACAGCACCGGAAAACCACTATGACTGGGTTGTCGTGGATGAAATTCAAAAAAACCCCCGCCTCCTCGACAGTGTACATCGTTTGATCGAAAATACATCCCTTAAGTTTGCCCTCACAGGATCCTCTGCACGAAAGCTCAAACAGGGGTCAGCCAATTTGCTCGCCGGGCGCGCTTTTATCAATCATCTTTTTCCTTTAACACGCATTGAAATGGGCAAAACTTTCAATTTGATGGATGTTCTCCACTGGGGCACGCTTCCTTCATTGATGAAATTTTCGGATGAACAAGATAAAAAAGATTATTTAAAATCCTATGCACTCACTTATTTGAAAGAAGAAATATGGGCTGAGCATATCATCCGCGAGCTGGAACCTTTTAGAAAATTTTTGCCCATTGCCGCACAATCCAATGGGGAAATACTGAATTACTCTAAAATAGCACGAGATGTGGGCGTGGATTACAAAACAATCCAATCGTATTTTCAGATTCTGGAAGACACTCTCGTTGGTTTCATGGTAGAATCCTTTCATCATTCCGTACGCAAACAACAGCACCAGGCTCCTAAGTTTTATTTCTTCGATACAGGTGTAAAACGGGCACTTGAAAATTCATTGAATGTTCCTCTTCAACCTCAAACCTACATGTTTGGAAAGGCTTTCGAGCATTGGATAATCACAGAAATTCACCGTTTGAATCATTATACAAAAACAGATCTTCGGCTATATTACATACGCACCAAGGACAATGCCGAAATCGATCTCATTGTGGAGCGCTTTGGAAAACCAACTATCCTGTTGGAAATTAAATCAGGAAACCGTTGCGACCCGCTCGATGCAAAAAAACTGGAGCGATTTCTGGAGAATTTTCCCGGAGCCATTGCTATTCTTGCCAGTCTCGACCCTCATCCTCAACAGATGGGCTTCGTGCAGGCCTTGCCGTGGGAACAAGCGCTTGATCTGATTTTTGCTGACAGCACCCCCTCCCTCAAAGGGAGGGGGAAAAAAGAAAAAGAAATTTACACACAGATCGTTATATCACCTTAAAAAACTTGAGTTTGACTTAGATCCCCTAAGGGTGTAAAATATTTGACACTTGTTCTGAGGTGGAGAAGAGGGGGACCATGGAACAGGAAAGTATAAAAAAAGGGGCTGTTTTTGGAATTATTTTTTTCTTCTACCTCACTATCTCCCCTGCTCAAATTTACTCCTACGGAAATGCTAGCTTAAGTATTGAAGACATTAGCGTTATAGAATCCGAATCTAATGTGTTTGCTTCCTTCACCCTAACTTTGACAAATCGCCACCTGGGTGCAGATACAATCTCCATGAATTACACAACAACAAAGTCACGTTATCAAGCTAGAGACGAAGCTGCCACAGAAGGGGAAGATTACCAAGCTGCAAGTGGCACCGTTACTTTTGGCCCTGGTGAAACAAAAAAAACAGTTACCATTACTATTATTGGAGATACGCTCGATGAAAAAGATGAAACATTTTATTTCAAAACAAGTAATGTAGATACTGATGAATTTCATGGAGAGTGGAGAAACGGAGCAACAGCCACCATTATTGATAACGATACCTCAACAACAACTGATAGTACCGATAATGATGGCGAAGAAGAAAGTAATACCGAGGAAGAAGAAGAAACTGTTGACCCAGCAGAATGCAAGGTAAGTGTAAAAAACTTTGTGACAGGTGAAAAATGCGCAGACTCTCCTCTAACACCGGACGGGTATTTCACCTTATCTTGCAGCCCCAGTAAATTAGTTGATCCTGATGACCCCACAAAGGTGAGAATTATTATTTCTGCAGTATGCGAAGGCATTACTATTGAAAAATATTATGAAAGTGATGCCTCTGGCCAAAATGAATTTGCAATTGGCCAAGCAGATATCCACGAAACTCTTTCCCTTCAATTACTTAAAAGCCTTGTTGAAGATGAAAATGCAGAAAGTTTAAATGAAAGTGCCCTCAAACCACAATGCCTTCAATCAACACTTTCTGGAATTTTTTCTGCATCCTCAAAAAGTGACGAAGGCAATAATGGAACCATTGGAGTGCTTAAAGAAATCATGTCATGCTTTATGGCTCACCGAGTTGTTGCGAGTCAATTTGGTTATAAAAATTATCCCGAGCTGATGACTTCAATTATTTATTCCAGAATGAGTGATGCAACCATTGAAGATATTGCCTGGGCTTATCCTGACTATTGCAGCAACTTAACTACAGATGAAGTGAGAGAGGGTCTCCAGAATTCTCAGAATGCCCTTCCTGATATTGGAAGCCAGGCCCATTCAGAATGCCAATAAATGGAGAGAGGAGAAAAATATGAAATGGATTAAAAAAAGCTTATACCTCCTCATCATTGTCTTCACCATTTCATCTTGTGGAAGCGAAGCCACAAGTTCTTCTGAAACAACAACAGAAGATGGAGACCAAACAGATATTACTGGCCAAATTGTTTTGCCATCAAGTTAAAAATCTCACTAAAAATCATCAGTTGATTTTAAATCCTTACAACGATAACTTCGCCCCTTAAAATGTTATATCTTGTTTTAAACTTGGCTTTTATAGGCATTGCCGTAGCCTTCTTCTTCAACAAAAAACTTCTTAATTATAGTCGTGGGGGGCACTTTTGGCTCACCTGGTTAGCCATTGGGGTGATTACCTTAATGGATGAACTCACAAGCTTGTTTTACGCTCCCAGTGAGGCCCATCGATACTTAGGCCCTATTGCCCTGGTTTTTATTCCCATCACTGCCTTGGTTATTCATTACATGACAACTCGAATGGTAGAAATTGCCTACATCCTTGATAACAACAAACTCAAAGGTGGAGGTGTTTATAACTTTTCCTACCTGGTTCTTGGCCCCCTGGTTTCTTTTATCGCAGTGGCTTCCATTATGGTAGATTACATGCTCACAGGCGCCATTTCTGCCGTGAGTGCCATTGAAAACCTCACTTCTTTTCACAACCTGTTTCCATTCACTAAAATTATTCTTCAAATTGCCATGATATGGTTGGTGGCAGGGCTTAATATATTGGGCATTCGCCAAAATGTGAAAGTCACCTTTGGTATTTTTTTGGTTACCCTTTTGATTTTACTCAACCTCATCATTGGAGGATTATTCCAATTTGATAGTTCAAATCTCACTACTATTTCAAACGCAATCTCTTTCACCGCTGAAAATTTTAATCGTTCCAACTGGGCCCAAGATTTTCAATTTGTCATTATTGGTTTATCAAGTTGTATTTTGGCTTATTCGGGCGTGGAATCTGTGCTGCAAACAGCTGGCTTTGCAGAAAATTGGAAAATTATCAAAAAGGCCTATATCTTTTTAGCTTTAAGTGTTGGGATTCTCATTCCAGTCATTGCTGTTTTGGTTCTTTCTTCACCCAACATTGATTTTCAAGCGCATGAAACAGATTTAATTACTCATTATGCAACCATCATCCATGGGCCCTGGTTTGGAATGTCTATGGCCGTAGCTGCCTCTGTTACCCTGCTTATGGCTGTTAATACGGCTTATGTTGCTTCAAGCGAACTCATCGAACGCGTGTCTCATCGTTATGGTTTTCGCTGGTTGATTCAAACCAATAACAAAGCATCCCTTTATCGCATTCATATCATGAGTGCCTTGGCCTTCTCTGCCATTATTGTTTTCACTCAAGGCCAACAAATGATGCTAGCCGAAATGTATGCCATAGGACTTTTGGCGAGCTTTTCAATTAATCTTCTCTGTCTTTTGATTTATCGCTATTCAAAGGGCACATCTGAAATCAGGGAATTTAGTGTTTCGCGCATTGGAACTTTTTTGTTTTTTATTCTCATCACTGGATGCTTTGTTTATATTTCTTATCACAAACCAGCAGGTTTCCTGCTTTGGCTCTCGGTAACTGTTGCTTGTTTTATTATTGGATTTCTAGGAACCAGGGAAAGAGCTCCCGAAATTAAAGAAATTAGCCGAGGCGAAACAGCCATGGAGATTGTTCTGCATATTGCAGAAAAACAAGAAAACAATATCCACCTTTACTTTAAACGCCCGCACGATACCCCTCAGGAAAAAATTTATGGGCTTTCTCTTTTTATTACCTTTTATTCGCCACGTCAGCATATTCCACCCAGATTATCTCCAGATCATTTCCGCCTGCCCTTCAAAAGAACCGGAGTATTTAATAACATTGAGGCGCTTCTCGATTTACTCAATTATGAGATGCCCGATAAAAATATTACCATTCATTTTGGATGGCCTACATCATCTTGGCTTGATCGCTTAGCCATTGGAGTGATGACTTTTCAATTCATACGCCTTCCTAAACTTTTCCCCACAATGAATTTTAGAATTGATTACTTCAAATCTGTTAAAAAATAGTAAATGAAATAAGGGATTTCCCATACCCATTTTTATACTGTCTCTTTTTTGACCGTCGTTTTTTTGACTTGACCTGCTCTTTACAAAAGACTATGACGCTTCGCATAAATAGATAAGAGATACTTATGGCAATAAGAGTTTATGGAGGTGCTGGTCCTTATTTTTGGGTTGGAAATGGCCTCTATCCCACCATTGGCCTCAATTTAGGACTAGAAAATAAAACAGAAAAAACCCGATTTAATGTTGAAGGACAAGCTCAGCTTAATACTGATATTCTCGCTTGGATTGTTGGACCAAAAGTGGGTTTTGGATTTTACACACCAAAAGAACATTTCATTGGTGCCTATCTCGAAGGTGGTCTTGTAGATGCCATCGATAATACGAGTAGCTATAACAATACACCTTTTTGGGGAAGTGGACTTAATTTTGAATTAGGAGCAGTTACCCTTTCTCTGGGTCTTAGGCAATTTTTCCCGCGTGGAGAAAAAACATTTTTAAACTTAGGTGGCGGAATTGGTTTCTCTTATACCTTTCCAACCATTGAAGATAAAGTAGCATAACACAAAGACTTCATAATTTCAATTTTTTAAATATTTTTTCAGGAACTATCCGAATAACAAACATAATAAAGCCCCAAAACACAGGTAAATAAACCTGGTCTTTTCTTTTTTCAATAGCCCGATAAATGCCTTTGGCTACACTTGCACTTGCGGCAAAAAGAAAACCTTTTTTAAGATGAGCCGTCATGGGGGTATCAACAAATCCAGGTTTAATGGTGAGAACAGAAATTCCATGGGGATGAAGTTTATTTCTTAAACCTTGAAGAAAAATGTTTAAGGCTCCTTTTGAAGCCCCATAATAAAAATTACTTTGCCTTCCCCTGTCACCTGCTACCGAGCTTATCACTGCAATATTTCCACTTTTTTGAGTTATCATTTTCTGTGAAATCCGGTGCAATAAGGACACAACTGAAATAAAATTAACATGAAGCACTTCAAGAGCTAATTCACATTTCTTTTCGCAGTCTTCTTGATTCCCTAAAATACCATAGGCAATCAAAACACAATCAAGTTCCCCTTGGCTCCATAACCATTCTACAAAAGATGTGTGATTTTCTAAATAAGCAAAATCGATAGCATAGCTAGAGACATCACTTGCTCCAAAAACAGTAAGGTCTTTTTTAAGGAGAGATAACTTTTGTTCATCCCTACCCGCGATCAGTAAACTCGCTCCATTTTTGGCGTAAAGCCTTGCTACCTCTAAGGCAATAGCAGAAGTAATACCCAAAATTGCAATTTTTTTCATAACCCTCCTCCTGTAACTCGCCTCCAAAAACCAGATGAAAATCGGGGATCCACAAAATTTATAAACTCTTTCCATTCAGGAAAAAAATTTTGAAAAGAAACAGAAGACATGTGTGCATCTTTTGCTGGATAAACCCGGCCATGCACTGAAGAGACAATTTGGTCTAATTCATTAAAAAGATCCAAGGTTTTTTGATCGTAATTAGAAAAATCCATGGCCAAGGTAGTGCCTTCCCTGGGAAAAGACATGAGCCCTGGAGAGGAAATATTTCCAAATTCTTTGAGCACACTTAAAAAAGAAGCAAGTCCCGATTTGGCAATTAATTTTAAAATCTCACTTAAAATATTAAAGGCATCTTTTTTAGGAATAAGGCATTGGTATTGAAAAAAGCCTTTTTTCCCATAAATTTTATTCCAATTTAAAATTCTATCGAGAGGATAAAAAAAAGGCTCATAAGAAACCAAGTGCTTTTTTCTCCGTGAATGAATCCAAGAATAAGATGTATTAAAACACCTTACCAAATGTTTATTTAAAACCCATGAGGGAAAATTAAAAGGAATAGCTAAATTCTTTTTGGAAATTTGTAGACTTTGTTTTTCTTGAGCATGATTTCCTCGAAAAAAAACTCCATGAAGATCTAAACTTAAAGAATCAATCCAGGCCACGGTGTATTCGTAATCCTTTGATTCTTCTGAAAGATTAAAAAAAGAATGCAGACCCCGGAAAGGAATAGTTTCACAATCAATGAGGGGCCCTTTTATTTTTTGAAGTTTAAACTCGGCCCAGGTAATAAGCCCTGTAAGCCCTAAACCACCAATGGTGGCCTTAAATAAATGGGCATTCTCATCAGGCGAACAAAGAAGTAATTGACCATCAGAACGGAGAAGTTCAAATTGAGTTACATAACAACCAAAGGTTCCTTTTTGATGATGGTTTTTACCATGAATATCATTGGCAATGGCACCACCTACAGTTACAAATTTAGTGCCTGGTGTTACTGGTAAAAAATAACCCTTGGGAACAATAAGAGATAAAATTTCATCAAAGCTAACTCCCGCCTCACAAGCTAGAACCCCTTGCTCTCTATCAAAATGAATAAAACGATTAAGACCGCGCGTAGGTAAAAGCCATTCTTCTGGATTTTGACATACATCCCCATAACTTCTTCCCATACCATAAGGAAGAAGCGTTTCAGGGCCACTAGGATAAATAATGTTATTTTTCCAAAAAATGGGATGAATTAAATGAGTTGATTGATAATTGCGTCCCCAAGAATCGTAAGACATACTAAAGCACTCCAGCCAAAAGAACCAATCCAACAAGGATTACAAAAATATAACTAGCAGCATCTTTTAACGCAAACACAATGGGATCTTCATGCATCAAGCCCCTATGTGTTAAAAGCCAAATACGGCTAATCCAATAAAAAAATAAGGGACACAAAAGCCAGAGAGCATAAGGACGAGAATAAAGCAGGACAACTTCGGGAGAACTTAAATAGAGGGCCAACACTAAAACAGCAAGATATCCACTAGCAATTCCCATGGAAGCCACAAGGGGTTTATCTGATGCCCTATATCCACGACCTAAAACTTCCCCATTTTGTATATTGTGAAGCTCTGCATATCTTTTAACGAGAGCTAAACTTAAGAAAAAGAAACTAGAAAAAGCAATAAACCAAGGTGAAAGCGGAATAGAAAAAACTTGTGAACCAATAAAAATACGACTTGAGTAAAGGCCAGCTAAAACAATTACATCAGCCAAAAGAAGACGCTTTAACCAAAACGAATAAAGCATGGCTAAGACAAAATAAAATCCAAGAGCTATATAAACCCTCCATGAAAAATCCCATGCAAGAAAAATAGAGACACCAAAAGTAATAAGAAAGAAAAAAATACCTTCTAATGGGGTAATCGTTCCAGCAGCTATGGGACGTTTTTTCTTAGAAACATGGGCTCGATCCGATTCTAAATCAATTAGATCATTGGCAATATAAACAGAAGAAGATAAAAAACTCATCGCAAAAAAAGCCTGAACTGCATGAAGCCAAATCCCCCCCTCTCCTATCTTGTGAGCTAAAATCAATGGAGCTATGATCAAAACATTTTTAACCCATTGATGACAGCGTAATAGTTTAATTAAACCTTTAATGCCAAAATTTGTTTTCATAAAAATATGAGTTATATTCACATGACGATGAATTTTATGAGCCCATTTTTTTGAGGAGGAAACCAGCAAAGATTGATGAGCACCTCTCCAAACCACAACATCGGACCATGAATTGCCAATATAGTCAAATCCCTTTGGGCCAAACTTTTTTTCTAAAAGAACATGTTTAGCATCTCCTATTAAATTTTGAGAAATAGAACTAGCCAAACATTCATCAAATAAACCCACATGTTCTGAAATCTCTCTCGCCATTAGTTCATTAGTGCCGGTTACCAAAATTAATTTTCGACCCTTATTTTTTTCTTGTTTAAGATAGATCATTAACTCTTCATGGTAGGGTAGTAAGTGAGCCCGGGGCCTGCTCCTTTGCATCACTTCTTTTTTAAAAACAGGCACTCCTTTAAACAACCAGAAAACTAAGGGGAAAAAATAAAAAAGATTTTTTCTGAGCAATAAAAAAACAGATTCGTGAAGAGTATCTGTCAAAACAAGAGTGCCATCTAAATCAACACACAAGGGTTTTTCCAGAGATAAAGACATGAAAGATGGGTATCGTAAGCACGATGGCAATGTCAATGTAAATGGCTGGGCGTAGAAATATTTCTACGCCCAACAATCCACACCTTAATAGGTGGGAATAGTAAAGTTACTCTCATCACTTGCAATCATATCAGTGCTGTCATTTTCAAAGAAAGCTCTGTCATCAAAATCCTGTTCAATAGAAGGCGAGAGCGTATAAGGAAAGGCAGTAGAACCCCAGGCATAGTTTGTTTCATAGGATGTGCAATTTGAAGAATCGGCAATAGCAGGAACATCATCTGTACCATCAGGAGTTTGAATACAAAAAGTTCCTGGAATAGAAGACAAACTACTTACATCACTATTGATATTAAACAAAGAATAACCAGCATCTGTTAATTCCCCACGTCCCAGGGTTTGTGTAACAGTTGTGGTTCCTCCAGAAACATCCACTTTGGTTACCGTAAAATCACCAAAGGCTTGACTAGCCTCTCCTAACAAATCAAAAATAACTCGTCCTACAATACGACTGCGGCTCTTAAAAATAACATCGTCACTTGTAGCAAATGCATCATCAACACCATTGTAGTCTGTGGATTGAGCATATTGAAGATCTAAGTAACCAACTGTTTCGCTGGATTCACTGGCCTCATGATAAGTAGCATAAGTAACAGAGCGAATACGACGGGTATCACCACGGGTTGCCACTTCTTCTGTATTAGTTTCAGAAGTATCCGACATAATGGCAATCCTTAAGGTGCCAGAAGAATTTTCTCCATAAACAGTAGTTTCAGAATCTTCTTCTGTCACACAATCAAAATCTCTATCACCAGTGGTTCCATTAGTGATTTCATCATAAAAAGCTAATTCAGTTGTTGCCGCATCAGTTAAAACCGTAGCCCCTGTGCAGTTAATATCTGGATCTGTTGCTAAAAGAGTTTCCAGGGAATTTCCAAATTGTTCTACAAGAATACGAATTTTGGTCACCACCTGTGGTGTTTCATCTGGGTCACCAAAAACGTCTGTTAAAACATAGGCATTAGTAGAATCAAGATAGGTCAACCAATTCGTACTCGAAGAATAAGTAACAGCCTTGGTCAATGCAAGTGATGAACTAATAGCCGAATCTCTAATATCCGGCACCAAGTTTGAAGCCGCAGAACTTACTCTGCTAGGGATAGTTCCTCCAGCTTCGGTATTGCCTGTTTCTGTCCCCCCTTCTTCACTCGAGGCGCAAGAAATAAAAAGCATGGGAACTATCAATAAAACATAAAGTATTTGTTTAAAATTCATAAAGCCTCCTTTTTACTCTCCCATTTGTGTTACCGGGAAAAATTGTAAATTCAGTAAAACCACCTCTTCGGGTTCTGTATCTTGTGACACTAATTTTAAAACTTCTTGTCTGAAATTTCTTACCATTTTCATGACCTGAGGAATGCGTTCTTTTTTAACTCCAAGAGTTAAAGAGCTAATATCACGGTTTTTCATAGAAACCTGATCCAGCACAGTTTGTGTTAAATGAAGAAGGCTTTTATGATAGTTATGAACAATGGTAGAAACTAATTCAGGACCAGTACTTAAAATAGTTTCTGTTTGAGTCCATCCCCCATTTTTTTTCTTTTTAATAAATCCTAGTTCTGCAAGTAATGAGATAGATTTTATCACTTGTGCTGAAGTAATAGAAGGTGAAATTTTTTTGGCAATCCATTCGGGATCATGCCCATGCTTTGAATGAGCAACTAATTCCCGCACTACAGGGTGATACCAAGTTGTATAATATTCATATTGCTTTTTCTCAATATCCCCTTGAGTAGCCAGCTTACGTGATTGCAACATATGCTCGTAATAATGAACACGATCATCATTGGTAGTTGATTGATTAAAATAAACAAGGTTACGAAAATAATCTTGTTCCTGTTTATTAAGATTTAAACCCCTGCAAATTTTTTGAATACTGTCTTCAGTGAGATTTCTCTTTCCTTGAATCACCAGCCATAAAAAATTACTTGTTTTAAATCCAGCCCGCTTGGCAAAAGAACGATAGGATGAAGAAGGACTTATTTGTTTGGTGGCTACATACCAAACTTTAAGGTAAATACGATAGTCTGTATAGGTGTATAAGTTAACTTCCTGATTGTTAGACTTGGCTTTCATGTTTCAAGTGTAACTAGGATTGTGTTCTAAATCAAGATAAACTAATATTTTTAGTGTTCTTAGGAACACACTAATTTTTATAAATATATGTTATTATTAATAATAACTATTTTAATTATTTAAAAATAGAGATAATAAGAACACTATATTTTAACTTTCATGATCTGACGCATTAAAATACACACAAAAAGGCTTATTCCAAAAAGAGCAACTAAAGTAGAACCTGTTGGGGTATCTAACTTTAAAGAAATAAAAAGACCAAAAATACTTAAGAAACTACCGATAATCCAACCCCATATCAGACGCATTTTCCAGCTAGATACTATTAAACGAGATAAAAGAGCTGGTACAATTAAAATAGAAAATACTAAAAGAATGCCTCCTAATTGCACTGAACTGGTAATTACAATACCAAAAGTACCATAAAAAATAAGATCCCAAATCCAAAGTTTGATTCCTTTCTTTTTTGCTTCTAAGGGATTGCTGCTAACCAAAATTAATTTTTTACGAATAAAAAAATGAGAATAAAATTAAGAAAGTGTTGGAGGAGCTATATTTTAAACTTATAAGCTAATCAAGATTTTTCTATTTGATTCCTCATGTGCTTAACATACACTCATCACTTGTGAAAACCTTACTCTATCAGTTCAAACTTTCGCATTTTTGTGAAAAAGCTTGTTTTGCACTCGATTACAAAAAAGTTCCCTACCAAGTAATTAATCTTATCCCAGGTCCTCATCTTTTTTACGTTAAGCGTATTGCACCTAAAACAACTCTCCCCGTTTTAAAAGATGGAAATACCATTATCCAAGATTCAACTGAGATTCTAAATTATCTAGAAAATAAATACCCCTCTCCACCGCTAGATAATGAAAAAAATCATAATGAAATTATTGAATGGGAAGAATATCTTGATGAAGATGTGGGTATTCACTTAAGACGTTACTTTTATTTTCATATTCTCCCTAGACGAAAACTAGCCACCTATTCACTCACCCAAGGACTTGGTTTTTTTCAAAAGTGTTTATTCTGGCTTCTTTGGCCCCTCATAAAAAAAGCCATGACAAAACAAATGCGCATTAATCCCGAGTCAGCTGCACGCTCGCTAGCACGTTTGCGTAATGCTTTGGCTCGCATTAATTTAAGATTAACCGAAGGATCTTTTTTAGTGGGTGATTCTTTTTCAAGGGCCGATTTAACAGCAGCAACTCTTTTAGCTCCCCTTTTTTTCCCAGAAAAACATCCCTTTATTTGGCCAAAAGAAAAAGAATGGCCTCCTACACTTCTTGAATTACGCTCTGAATATAAAAATACTCCAGTTGCACCCTGGGTAAATTGGATTTATAAACAATTCAGATGACCTCTTACTTTTTTCAATTTATCGATCTTGTTCTGCACATAGATATCTATTTAAACCAGTGGATTGCTTTAACTGGCCCTTGGATGTATGTTTTTCTTTTTCTTGTTATCTTTTGTGAAACAGGGTTGGTGGTTACCCCTTTTCTACCAGGAGATTCCCTTTTATTTGCAATTGGTGCTTTATCGGCGGCTTCCCATTCTCCCTTACAAATTCATTCATTAATTTTCTTGCTCACTCTAGCAGCCATCATGGGTGATTCGTCTAACTACTGGATAGGACGATTTATTGGTTCCAAAGTTTTTTCAAAGGAAACACGCTGGATTAAAAAAAAATATCTTTTCAAAACCCAAAATTTTTACGAAAAATATGGAGCTAAAACCATTGTTTTAGGCCGCTTTCTTCCCATCATTAGAACCTTTGCACCCTTTGTTGCGGGTGTGGGAATCATGAAGTATAAACTTTTCCTTACCTTTAGTGTTTTGGGTACCATCGCTTGGATTTCACTTTTTTTACTAGCAGGATATTATTTTGGAAATATCCCCGTTGTTAAAAATAATTTCTCCATTGTGATTATGGCCATCATCGTTATTTCGCTTCTTCCGGCTGTAATCGAAATACTGAAAACTCAAAGAAGTAAATAAAGGAAGGAGGGAAGGGATACTCTTCAGGGCCCTGCGGAACTCCTCGCCCGAAGGCTCGTCAGACAGTCCTCGGTCCCTTCAGAGCACCCCTTCCCTCCTTTCATGATCTTTGGATTTGACCTCACAGTAAGTTTTGTGATACCACCCGTCAACCTGTGAATTTTATTAGGTTTTAATTTTTGGAGGTCAAAATGCAATTGAAGCATGTGAGTGGATTTTTTACTTTAATCCTAGCCTTACTCAGCCCAAAACTGTGGGCCAGTGAAGCCGACATTCGTCTTCCCGATCTCTCAACAGTTTCTTTTCTTATTGGAAATAAACTATGGACAGGAACAGCTTTGATGCATTCGGGTCTCTGGATTTGCGTGATTGGGCTTGTCTTTGGTATTTACCAATACATTCAAACTAAAAATCTTCCTGTTCACCAATCCATGCGCGATGTTTCACAAACCATTTGGGAAACTTGCAAAACCTATCTCACACAACAGGGAAAATTTTTAACTTATTTATGGGTTCTCATTGCGGTTTGTATTTCTTATTATTTTGGTGTTCTGCAACATGCCCCTCTTAACAATTTAGCGATCATCCTCGCATCATCTATTCTTGGTGTTTTAGGATCCTATGGAGTTGCATGGTTTGGTATTCGAATTAATACCCAGGCTAATTCGCGAACTGCTTTTGCCTCTCTCTACAAACCAACCATGGATATTTTTAATATTCCACTTCAAGCGGGCATGAGCGTTGGATTACTTTTAGTGAGTGTAGAACTCTTTTTCATGATTTGCATCTTGGTTTTCCTCCCATCACACCTAGCTGGGCCCTGTTTCATTGGTTTTGCCATTGGTGAATCCCTTGGAGCCAGCGTGCTTCGTATCTGTGGTGGTATTTTTACAAAAATTGCCGACATTGGATCGGACTTGATGAAAATTTTCTTCAAGCTTCCCGAAGATGATCCTAAAAATCCTGGTGTTATTGCAGATTGTACGGGTGATAACGCTGGAGATAGCGTAGGCCCTACAGCCGATGGCTTTGAAACCTATGGGGTTACAGGGGTTGCACTCATTACATTTTTGGCTTTGGCACTCGTTGATAATGGGCAAATGTGTGCAGAACTTATTGTATGGATTTTTGTGATGCGCATCCTCATGATTCTTACCTCTTTGGGTGCTTATTTTATTAATAGCGCCTTAAGCAAAGCCCTTTATGGTGGAAAAAAAGATATCAATCTCGAACATCCCCTTACCAATCTTGTCTGGATTACTTCACTCATTTCAATTGCAGTTACTTTTGTAGCCAGCAAGACTTTACTTAAAAACTATGGTGATCTTTGGTGGGTATTAGCAATTATTATTTCTTGCGGAACCGCTGCAGGAGCGTTAATTCCTGAGTTTACAAAAATATTCACCAGCACAAATTCAAGACATGTAAAAGAAGTGGTTACCTCTTCCCGTCAAGGAGGAGCCTCACTTAATATTTTATCAGGATTAGTTGCGGGTAATTTTTCGGCTTTCTGGCAAGGCCTCCTTATCATGTCCCTCATGTGTATGGCTTACTACATGTCACAGCATCCTTCTCTGGCAGCTGTCATGCCTGCTGAGCTTGCTTTTGCCCTTCCTATTTTTTCATTTGGTCTTGTGGCTTTTGGATTTTTAGGAATGGGGCCCGTTACCATTGCTGTTGATAGCTTTGGACCCGTAACCGACAATGCTCAATCGGTATACGAACTTTCACGTATTGAATCTATTCCCAATATTAAACAAAACATCAAAAAAGAATTTGGTATTGATGTTAATTTTGAAGATGCCAAAATGGCCTTGGAAAAAGGAGATGGAGCTGGAAACACCTTTAAAGCCACAGCTAAACCCATGCTCATTGGCACAGCTGTTGTAGGTGCTACCACCATGGTTTTTGGAATTATCCTCCTCTTAGAGCGTCTCTATGGCAATGTCATTGCCAACTTAAGTCTTGTTCGAGCAGAAGTGATTTTGGGACTCCTCATGGGAGGTGCCGTTATTTATTGGTTTACAGGGGCAGCTATCCAAGCTGTAGTAACCGGATCTTATCGCGCTGTGGTCTACATCAAAAACAATATAAAACTTGATGCCCATACAGCTTCGATTGAAGATAGCAAAAAAGTGGTTGAGATTTGCACCATCTATGCACAAAAAGGAATGGTCAATATTTTCATCGTTATTTTTTGCTTAGCTCTGGGGCTTGCCTTTTTTAACCCTTATTTCTTTATTGGTTATCTGGTAGCCATGGCCTTCTTTGGTCTCTACCAAGCCATTTTTATGGCAAATGCGGGTGGTGCCTGGGATAATGCCAAAAAAATTGTTGAAACCGAGCTTCGTGAAAAAGGCACAGCTCTTCATGCTGCAACTGTTGTAGGTGATACCGTAGGCGATCCCTTTAAAGATACTTCTTCGGTAGCCCTCAATCCCGTTATTAAATTTACAACTCTCTTTGGTTTGTTAGCTGTTGAGATTGCCGTTACCTTAACCAACACCCATCTAAAATGGGGCATTGGCATTGCTTTATTATTGGTGGCCCTTGTTTTTGTTTATCGCTCTTTCTATGGAATGCGTATTCCAGAGGAGACCAGTAAATAGTGGGGTTTGATTCTCTTACTCCTAAAATCATTCTGGATTGTTTTTTTAAGCAAGGCCAAAGACCAACTGGTGCTCTTATTCCCTTAAACTCCTACGAAAACAGGGTTTATGAAGTTCCTGTTGAAGATGGTCCTTCCCTCATTGCTAAATTTTACAGGCAAAATCGTTGGTCATCTCAAACCATTGCAGACGAACATCGTTTTGCTTCTCAATTAGTAGAAGCAGAAATCCCTGTTTTAGCACCCCTAGCCCTTCCCAAACCTGCTCCAGAGGCCATCTCCCTGGGATATGATCATGATTTTCACTATGCTTTTTTCCCAAAATTAAAAGGTCGTGAAAAACCAGAAATGGATGCCAGTGAAACACGCCAGATTGGCCGTTTGATGGGAAGGCTTCATAACATGGGAGAAAAAAATATCATGCCCCATAGGCCTAAGCTTGATTTTGAAAGTTTTGTTTACTCCCCTACCCAAATTCTTCTGCAAAATAATTATATTCCAGAACAATTACAATCTTCATTTGGATCTTTTTTAAATGGGTTTATGCCTCTTTTAAAAACATTTTTTGATCGCCCTGTAAAAATAATTTCTCTCCATGGCGATTGTCATATAGGAAATATTTTGTGGAATAAAGATGGCCCTCACTTGGTAGATTTTGATGATATGATCGTTGGCCCTCCCGTACAAGATCTCTGGATGCTTTTTTCAGGGAGTAAGGAAGAAATGCAAACCCAAGTAGATAATTTTTTAGAAGGTTATGAAGTTTTTCGCAGCTTTGATCGTTCAACCCTTGGCTTAATTGAACCTCTTCGATCCGCCAGAATGATACGTCATGCAGCTTGGATTGGACAACGGTTTGGTGAAGAGGCCTTTAAAAAAGCCTTTCCTTATTACGATCAAAACCGATATTGGGAGAGTTTGTTCTTGAATTTAAAAGAACAGACATCCATCATCCAAGAACAAAGAGAATTAATATGAGTAACAATCCAGAAACACCTAAAATTATTTTTTCAATGAATCGGGTTGGGCGTATTTACCCCCCTGGTAAACAAGTTTTAAAAGATATTCATCTTTCTTTTTTCTATGGAGCAAAAATTGGCGTTTTAGGTCTTAACGGAGCTGGAAAAAGTAGTGTTCTTAAAATTATTGCAGGGGTTGATAAAGATTACTCAGGCGAAGTTCATTTCTCAAAAGAATATTCTATTGGTTTTTTAGAACAGGAGCCCACCCTTGATCCAAATAAAACTGTAAAAGAAATTGTATCGGAAGGGGTTCAAGAAATTGTTAACCTCCTTAAAGAATACGATCAAATTAATGCTGCCTTTGCTAATCCCCTCTCAGATGATGAAATGAATAAGCTCATTGAAAAACAAGCACGTGTTCAGGAAAAACTGGATCAAACCAATGCTTGGGAATTAGATAGCCGTTTAAATTTAGCCATGGAAGCTTTGCGTTGTCCACCAGATGATGCATCTATTAAAAATCTATCGGGTGGTGAAAAACGCCGCGTGGCCTTGTGTCGCTTGCTTTTAAAAGAACCAGATATTTTACTCTTAGATGAACCCACCAACCATCTCGATGCAGAATCTGTTTTTTGGCTGGAAAAACATCTTCAGCAATACAAGGGCACCGTTATTGCTGTTACCCATGACCGTTATTTCTTAGATAATGTGGCGGGATGGATTTTAGAATTGGATCGGGGTCATGGAATTCCTTGGAAGGGAAATTATTCTTCATGGCTTAAACAAAAAGAAGAAAGATTAAGACGCGAAGAAAAATCGGATCAAAAAAGAGTTAAAACACTGGAAAGAGAGTTAGAGTGGTTAAATGAAACTCCTCAGGCTCGTCGTACCAAGAGCAAAGCCAGAATTACTAATTATGAAAACATGTTTAACCAGCAACAAGAAAAATATAATGAAGAAATTGAAATTTATATTCCACCCGGCCCTCGTCTTGGAAAACTTGTAATTGAAGCCCAAAATGTTTCTAAGGCCTATGGTGAAAATCTTCTTTTTGAAAATCTCAATTTTGCTCTCCCCCAGGGAGGAATTGTAGGAATTATTGGACCTAATGGAGCTGGAAAAACCACCCTGTTTCGCATGATTATGGGACAAGAAAAACCAGATGCTGGAACATTTAAGGTGGGTGATACGGTAAAACTTGGGCATCTGGATCAAAATCGTTTTGCACCAGAAGATAAACGTACTGTTTGGGAATGTATTTCGGGGGAATCTGAAATTATTAAATTGGGTAATCGTGAAATTAATTCACGTGCTTATGTAGCTAGATTTAATTTTTCGGGAACAGATCAACAAAAATCTGTTTCTATTCTTTCAGGCGGAGAAAGAAACCGGGTGCATTTGGCCATGACCTTGAAAGATCCTGGCAATGTATTACTTCTTGATGAACCAACCAACGATTTAGATGTTAATACATTACGAGCCTTAGAGACTGCCTTAGAAAACTTTGTGGGTTGTGCTGTGGTGATTAGCCATGACCGCTGGTTTTTAGATCGTATTGCCACTCATATTTTGGCTTTTGAAGGTAATAGCCAAGTTGTATGGTTTGAGGGAAACTTTTCAGATTACGAGGAAGATAAACATCGCCGTTTAGGTTCAAAGGCAGATCAACTTGAACGCATTAAGTACAAAAAATTTAAAAGGGATTAATGGAAAAACCAATTATCTTTGTTGCTGGAGCCAGTAGTTTTACAGGGCAATACCTGGTAAAAGAGCTGACACACCGAGGTTTTGAAACCATTTCTCATATACGCCCAGATTCCCCCAAAAAAAATTACTGGATTGAATTTTTTAAATCCTTAAAAAGCAAAACCGATCTCACTCCTTGGGATGGTGATTTGATGACAAAAACTATGCAAACGCTCTCTCCTTCCCATGTTTTTTGTCTTATTGGAACAACTCAAAAACGAATACGAGTTTCTCAAAAAAAACATTTCCCTGAATCTTATGAGAGCGTTGATGTGGGGCTTACCAAACTTCTGATTCGTTCCTGCAATGATGCAAATAAGAAACCAGTTTTTATTTATCTTTCTTCCTTAGGGGCAAAGGCTAATGCCACTGGGAGTTATCTTAAGGCCAGAAACCAGGCAGAACAAAGCATTCAAAAAAGCGACCTCCCCTACCTCATTGTGAGGGCTCCCATTATTTATGGAAAAGAAAGAGGTGAGCGTCGCTATTTAGAAGAAGCTTTGGCTCAAACTTTAAGGGGATTTTTTTGGATTGGAAAAAAAGTGGGATTAGAAAAATGGACTACCCACTTTGAACCAATACGTGGAAAAATTCTGGCACAGGCTTTAGCAAATTTAATTGAAGAAAAATTAAGAAACCAAATTGTGTATCCAAAAGATTTTATTTCATGATTTCCCTTCATTTTTTTAATTTCATTCTTGTTGAACCTACTTACGAAGAAAATTTAGGAAGTTGTGCTCGTATTCTCAAAAACTTTGGATTTTCAAATTTAACCCTCGTCAATCCAAAAGCAGATCCAGGCTCGGATATTTCAAGAAGTCGTGCTCTTCTGGCCAAAGATATTCTAGAAAATGCTGTGCAAACAAAAGACCTAAAGGAAGCCATCAAAGATTCTCACCTGGTTTTTGGTACAAGTGGAAAAAGACGAAAAGAAAATCATAATCTTTTAACTTTAGAACAAGCAAGTGTGCTTATAGCCACTAAACCTAACCAAAAAATTTCTTTTATGTTTGGGCCAGAAGATCGGGGTTTAAGTAATGAAGAAATCTCTCTTTGCAATTATTTAATCCATATTCCCACCTCGCCAAAGTTTCCTTCACTTAATCTTTCACACGCCGTTGGACTTGTAGCTTACCAACTTTCATTAGCCTTAAACTTAAGTGAAATTTACTTGGACCATTCTAAAAAAGCCATCAAAGGAGGGGGACAATCTAATCCTGGCCCCACCTTAACTGATTTTGAAAAAACTCCTTCTACCAGGGAACAACGTCAACAATTCATGATTTTACTAGAAAAACTTAAAGAAAAACTGGAAGGATCAGCTACTTTGGATTTACACCCCTTTCATCTTTTATTTTCACGCTTAGAACCAAGTGAAAATGAATTAGGTTTTCTCCAAGCATTTATTAAAAAAATTTTAAGACTCCTCTAAGAAAGACGTTAGGCTTTACATGAATTTAATAAAAACTTTTTTGCTCTTTATTCTTTTTTCTTTTCTTTCATTGCATGCACTTGCAGATGAAATAGTTACCCGGATTTATGATGGAGATACTATTCGAGTAAATGAAAATAAAATTCGCTTGATTGGAATTAATGCTCCAGAAAAAGAATGGAAAGAAAAAGGCATTACCAAGGAATGCTATTCAAATGAAGCCAGAGAATATTTAGCTAAACAATTGATGGGCCAAAAAGTAAAATTAATTTATGACCCCATTGTAGGTAGAACAGATAAATATGGAAGAAAATTAGCCTATGTTTATTTGGGGAAACGCCTCTTAAATGCAGAAATGATTACCCAAGGCTTAGCCAGGTTTTATCCTTACTTTCACTTTGAAAAATGGAATTACTTTGAAAAACTAGAACAAGAAGCACAAAAACATAATAGGGGTCTTTGGAAAACTTGCAAACCTTAAAAATAAACTTTTATTTTTTGTTCTACCCTCCTCCATCTGATTTCTAAAATAAACCAGTATAAATTGAGAACTATAATAAAAAAGAAAATCATACCCACCATGGCATGAGGATAAATACCCACCCAACAGAGAGCGAACAAAAACAAGGTATTATGACTCCCCTCTCCTAAAAAAGACCACAATCTTATTTCTGGATCTAAAATATTTTGAATATTCCTTGTGCTTGTTTCATCCAAATAAATCTTCTTTTCTTTTTTGATTTTGGGTACAAAAAAATAAGATTGAAAAAAAATAGCAAAGGCTACAAAAGATGTGAAAGGATTTAATTTTTTTATTTCCTGCTTTAGAAGTTGTAATGCATATTCTGAATCAACACCTTGTTCAGCAATGTGAGGCATTGCTTGATTAATATAAGATATTTTAATCCCATCAAATCTCCAACAATGAAGAACCATGCTTAAACCTGCAATGGCCATGGGGCCTACAATAGAAGCATATCCAGCTTCTTGCAAAATTTGAGAATGATAAAGGCCAATCCAAAGAAAACTAATCCATATTGAATCACAAAGACCATCCATGCCACGCCCAAAGGGACTTGTTTTACCCGTTAGTCTGGCTACTTGTCCATCACAACAATCAAAAATAATAGCCATAATGGCAACGAAGGTTCCCCAAAAAAAATAACGATAAAAAACCAGGTAAGAGGCAAGAAGTCCGGTTATTAAACTTAAAGAAGTCACCTGATTGGGTGAAAAACGCAAACGTACAAAAAGAGGAACTAAAAAATTTGCCAGTCTTCGATAAAAATAATAATCAACCAGTTCTTCTACAGCTTTTGGTTTTACTGATTTTTGAAAAGAGTTCATAAAACGTGAGATAATTCCTGATAAAGATCAATGGCTGAAACAATGGATTTTTCCCAATCACTCAGACATAAACTTTCATTTTCAGCATGAGCATTCGTATAGGGATCTTCGACCCCAATTAACAAGGCAGGGATACCTCCCAATGCGGTTGCAAAAGGTTCAACAAAGGGAATGGATCCACCACACCCAATAAAAAAAGCTTCCCTTCCAAAACCCTTGATAAAAGATTTTTTGGCCACTGCAAAAACTGGATGTTTTGTATCTGTTATCCAAGCAGGCGAAGCACTTTCATGAAAAAATTGCACAGACAATCCCCAGGGTACTCTTTTTTTAATTTCATCCTTCAAAATTCGAAGTGTTTTGTGGGCATCCATCCCGGGGACAATACGAATAGCTAACTTAGCCCAAGCTTTATCGTTAATAATATTTCGGGCATCCTTGCGATTACTCACCTGAATTGCATTAATCGTAAGAGAAGGTTTTCTCCAAATCCATTCGTAGGAATTTTTTTCGCTTCCTAAAATTTGGGCTCCTTCAAAAAGGCTGGCCTGCTTTGCAAAAAGCTTACGATCAAAGGGAAGTGATTCAATATCTTTTTTTTCTTCTGCTGTTAAGGCAAGTACATCTTTTGTAATTCCATCAAGAGCAATCCTCCCTTCCTCGTCCACCAAACTTCCTAAAACTTTGGAAAGAGCCAGAGCAGGATCAGGAATAGGACCACCCCACATTCCCGAATGCAGAGAATGATCTAGGGCTTTTATTTCTACCTCAAGACTCACTAATCCTCGAAGAGATGTTGTAACAGAAGGAATACCCGTATCATAATTGGAAGTATCCGTTAAAATAAGAGCATCGGCATCAAAAAGAGAACGATATTTTTGAAGATAAGAAGCCAAATGAATACTTCCTATTTCTTCTTCTCCTTCTACAAAAAGTTTAATGTTCACTGGAGGTTTTTGTCCGCTTTCAAGCCAAGAAGAAACCGCTGCCGTATGCATGATAATACCAGCCTTATCATCAGCTGATCCACGGGCATAAAGACGACCTTGCCTTTCTTGTGGAGCAAAGGGAGAACTCATCCATTTTTCTTCCTCACCAGATGGCTGAACATCATGATGCGCATAAAGCAAGAGGGTTGGTTTTTTAGAATCAACTTGAACTTCTCCAAACACAGCAGGATGGGCCCCTTCTAGTTCTAAAATAGCAACATTGGTAAATCCTCTTTTTTCTAATAATTGAGCGGTAGCCAGTGCTGCATCTCTCACCCATTGAGGATTAAAACCCGGGAAAGACACACTGGGAATACGAACCAAGTCTTTTAGATCTTCTAAATGAATGGCCTTATTTTTATAAAAGCAATTAATAGCTTTTTGAACAGAATCCAAAACGACCTCTTAAATTTTATATAACAATACAATAATCTTGTCACGCACTTCAGACTCATTTATCTTAAAGAATGATGGTGATTTTTCAATGACTTTCGTAATCATTTGGGCTATGAAGACCAAGAATATTTTTTAACAAAGGAAAAGGAGTTTTATGAAAAAAGGGTTACTCGTTTTAGCAATTGCAGGTGGTTTGATTGCCATCCTCTTTTTATGGACCACAGGTATTTATAATAGGCTTGTTACCTCAGAAGAAGGGGTAAAAACAGCGTGGTCTCAAGTTGAAAACGTCTATCAAAGACGGGCAGATCTTATTCCCAATCTGGTTGAAACAGTACGTGGTTACGCTGAGCACGAAAAAGAAACTCTTACAGCTGTGGTAGAAGCCAGATCAAAAGTGGCAAGCTTGGCCCTTTCTAAAGAAGTAATCAATGACCCTACTCTTTTAAATCGCTTTCAAGAAAATCAAGGAGCCTTAACCCAAGCCTTGTCTCGCCTCATGGTGGTGGTTGAAAAATATCCTGATTTAAAGGCCAATCAAAATTTTCTTGCACTTCAATCTCAATTAGAAGGCACAGAAAATCGTGTAACAGTGGAAAGAATGCGTTTTAACGAAGCTTCACAAACCTTTAATACATTACGCCGTACTTTCCCCAATGTTTTTATTGCTAATCTTTTTGGCTTTGTACAAAAAGCCTATTTCCAAGCTGATGCTGGTAGCGAAAAAACACCACAGGTTAAGTTTTGATTCACCTTCGTTTTTTATTTCTCTGTGTTTTGCTGTCTTTTCCCTCTCTAGCTCTGGGCCTTGACATTCCTCCATCTCCCAGTAGTTATATCTCTGATTGGGCTGGCTTATTAAGCGCTCAAATGACGCAAAATTTAAATAAAACTCTTTGGGAATATGAAAAAAATACAGGGCATCAGGTCATAGTAGCAACCTTTCCTAGTTTAGAGGAAGAAAGTTTGGAAGATTTTTCAATCCGTTTAGCTGCTCAGTGGAAAATTGGCAACAAGAAGGCTGATGATGGAGTGATTCTACTTATTTTCAAAAACGAGCGCAAAATTCGTATCGAGGTAGGTTATGGTATGGAAGCTTATCTAACCGATGCTCTTTCATCAACCATCATTCGTGAATCTATAACCCCAGCCTTTATCAAGGGGGATTATGATGAGGGAGTAAAGCTTGGTGTTTTAGGTATTCTCTCTTCTCTCTCAGAAGCTATCCCTCAAAAACAACAAAAAAAAACTCCTATTCGTAACATTCCCATCCTTCCCATTTTGATTATCATTGCCATCATTCTCATGATTGATCTTGGAAGGTATGGTTTGTATGCTCACAAATTAAAAACTTATGATGCCCGATACAATTTTTGGGAATGGTTTATAAAATTAGCCTTTCTTTTTTTTATTCTCCAAATTATTTTTAGAATTTTAATCCATATGGCCGCTTCTTCACGTGGCGGCTACCATGGCTCTCACAGCGGATTTGGAGGCGGTGGTTTTGGAGGAGGTGGAGGGGGAAGTTTTGGCGGAGGGGGATCTAGTGGGGGCTGGTAAATGAAAAATATTTTGAGAAATTTAAATCCTTTGCTTTTCTTTTCAATCAAGGAACGAAGTCAAATTATAGAGGCCATCCGTTTTGCTGAAAAAAAAACATCAGGCGAAATCCGAATTCATTTAGAAAAAAAAGTAAAAGAAAATGTCATGCAGCATGCAACCCAAGTTTTTGAAAAATTGGGGATGACAAAAACTAGGCAACGCAATGGGGTCTTAATTTTTATGGCTCTTTCTAATCACGAATTTGCTGTTTTAGGAGATGAAGGCATTAATCGCATCGTCCCAAAAAATTACTGGGACGACATTGCTCAAATTTTGTCTCTGGCCTTTAGCCAAAATCGTTTTGCTGATGGTTTAACAGAAGCCATTGCACGCATTGGTGAAAAGTTGCAGCTTCATTTTCCAGCACAACGAGAAAATCTTAATGAATTACCAGATGAAATTTCTTTTTATTTATAACATTGCCATTCCCGCGATCCCTTTGTCATCCCTGCGTCCGCCTCTGGCGGAAAGGCAGGATTAAATTATCTCCATAATTTTCCTTGTTTCTGAAAATGGAAGAAAATGAATATTTGTATGGTTCAATTTAATTGTTTTTTTGCTTTGATTTGTAATCACAAAGGCTTCCTGAGTATCCGGATATCTCCTCAAAAAAGATTGAAGACCCTTAGGAATACTTTGATGGTTCCAACTTGTTTTTACTTCAATGGGATAAGGAATCTGATTTTTAATCCACAAAAAATCTACTTCTTCACCACTTTTTAAGCGCCAGAAACGAATTTGAGTTTCAGGAGATAATTTTTTTTGCAATTCATGAAAAACAAAAGTTTCAGCCAGAATACCCTTGTCCTTCCGACTTTCAAATGATGCAAAATTTTTCAGAAGGGCATTCCTAACTCCCAAATCATAAAGATAAAATTTCTTGGACTTTCTCAGTTCATTTCCAAGATTTTGGCTATAACTGGCCACTGGAAAATTGACATAGGTTTGAGCCAAAATATCAAGATAAGAATTAATTGTATGGGGCGACATTCCTACATCTCTTGCCAAACTATCAATGGAAACAACACTTCCCTGCGACTGCGCCAGCAAATAAAGCAGGTGATTAAAGGCTCTCAGGTTTTCTTCTCGAATCAACGATTTAATGTCTTTTAGCAAATATGATTGGAGAATATCGACCAAGAGCTGTTTTTTTCTGTCAGGAGTTTCTTGCTGAACTATTCCAGGCATCCCCCCATAAATACACAAGTATTCAAATGTTTTGCCCAATTTAAGAGATTCCAATTCTTCAAAACCACATGGCAAGATATGGTAGAGAAGCTTTCGTCCAACCAATGATTCTTTTAAGTGAGTATGAATTTCCAAAGCCGAAGAACCAGAAGCAAAAATTTTAATTGGCACATTAGAATCGTAAATCGCTTTGAAAATCTTTGAGGCATTTTTCAGATAATGAAATTCATCAATAAAAATAATTTTTCCAGCGTGACTCAACATGTGAATAATTTCCGCTTCCGATTGGTTAAAGTGGGCTAAATCAGCGGGTTGTTCCAGATCAAAAAAAGCAGTTTTTTTACTATCGGTCCTAGCTTTGTACTCTAGTTGACGTAAAAGAAAAGTTTTGCCCACCTGCCTTGGCCCAACCAGGATAGTGCTTTCTTTTACAGAAAAGTCTTTATATAAAGTATTAATAATACTACGTTTTATTATCATTTTTACTATTCTGAACTAGTAGTTCATAAAAGTCAATTTTTAAATATTTTGGGTTTTAACTCAGAAATTGATTTAGAAAAACGACTTTAAACCTCTGTCATTCTAAGCTACGAATGGGCTTAACATTCTCCCTTGGGGACAATGTCATCGAAGTAGCGCACAATGCCTGCTAAATAAAGTTCAGACCAATCATCAAAACAACTTCTGCAAAGAATGGAATCACTCAAAGGTTCTTTAACTAACTCATTCTGAACAAAATTATTCCGGCAAGAGGGACAAAATTCAAGGATTTCCTCTGCCTCATGAGAATCTACTTCAATAAGAATTAATTCAGGCACATCGACATTTTCTTTTTTCTTTCGTTTTTGCATCATATCTTCTCCCCTCTTTCTTATTATCGGCAAAAAAAAGAAATAGTTTCTTAAGGAATGAATGGGGTCTAAGATATTGATTTTATTATAAAAAATTAGAACTTAAAACAGGGGTAACACCTATTGGTTTTACAGAATAAACACCATAGGCCCCATGAGATAATGCCTTGGCTGACTTTGGGCCCTCTTCATCAAAACCCAGAGCTTCCTCTAAGCTTATCTCATGACCTTCCCTTCTAGCTGCCAGGGCTTGCATGAAAGCCTGTTCTAGTTGAAATACATCTATTTCTGGATCTTCTCTCAAAAAATCATATTCCTCAACCAAGTCGGGAGCTAATTCTCTCGCTTCATCTAAAAGTTGAGAGACACTGGGCTTGCTAGATTCATCGGATATAGATTGTGTTCTCAATCTCCCTTGAGAACTTCCTCTTGAATTTGTTGCCTGGGTTTTTCCTCCAGATTTTCCTCCAGAAGGGTTGGTAACTTTTTGTGCTTTTTCAACTTCAGCATAGAGATCTTCTGCCAAGGGAGAAGATCTTCTTTTTTGATAAATAAAAAAATAACCATCAAGATCTATTTGGGAAAGAGAACTTCTTCCTCCTGCATAATCAACAATGTTTAAACCAAGAGCATGGGCTTCGGGGTTTGAAAGCAAAAAATCACTCACTAAGTATCCATCAACTGCCATTTGATCTACAATTTTAAGAAAGGCTACGCGTTGATGGAGTAAATCCATAAAATAAGAGGTTTGCAAATAAAGAGAGGCTTGGAGCCCAGAAAAACTCATACGTGGAAGAAGATCAAGAGCTAGGTCTCTTGGATAAAATCTAAATTTTTTGCGATCCCTATCTGAAATAGGTATTAAATACAACGCAGCACCAGTAGGATCTTTAACAATTTTTCCAACAGAATGTCCCAAGGCTCTGGCTGTAGCTTGCGCAAAAGCCAGAGATTCATCCTGTAAAGGTTGTCCATGTAAATCATAAAGAGGAAATGGAAAAAAACGATTCTCCCTTACAGCTTTTCCTACAAGAGGTTCTCTATCTACAACATGAATAATTCCAGTTTGTTTCCCTGGAACAAGATGAGCTAAAAGATTGTAAGGTTCAACAGTAACCCCTGAAACACTTTGTTGTTCACTACGAAAAGCGTTTCGAATAGGGCCAGTAAAAACATTCACATTACGAAAATCATGGTATCCCCCTCCAAAAGAAGCAACATGACGTTGCCTGCCAAGCCCAGAAAGAAACTCAGCAAGTTGCTCATAAAAAATAGCATGACTCACCCATTGAGTATCAGTAACAAGGGTGCTTCTATCTCCTCCATTAAAAAATCTTAATTCCTCAGCCCTTCTTGCTTCTGGAGATAGGGCTTTTAAACGAGCATCTCCTTCTCTAATTTTAACTTCAGTAATTTGATCTCTCCATTCTTCTGCAACTTGAGCCATAGTAGTAACATTCACGGGGGCTCGCCTCAAAACTCTATGGGGATAAAGAGCTGCCATGTCTGCTCTGGATAAAGTTGCAAAAGAATCTTTGTGTGGATCAAAAGGTTTCAGTGTAGCGTGATAACGATCACCAGAGGCTGCATTGATGCTTTCAAAATGAGCAATATGTAAATCAAGTATATTCCTTAAAGTATCCTGTTGATCTTCTGCTGTGGGATTGTTTTTAATAAGATAAACCAAAAGAAGAAACCAATAGTAACTATTGGCTTCTAATTCTTCCAGATGGGCAATCTCAACATGATGAGTAAAAAGCAGATGAACCAAAAGAGCCGACCTAATCCAAAAAGGAATATGTCCTTCAAGTTGAGTCAAAGCAGCAGCTGCGTTTTCAGCTTCCAAATAAACCATGGCTCCAGCGATAACTGCTATCATAGCCTCACTGGTTCTTGTAACCAGAGCTTCATCTGGGACTCTCCTCCATAACATGTCCCGAGAGAGATAGACTCTAACCCAAAGAGCATTGAAAAGATCAATGGGAGGTGGAGTTGGTCCCATTTCAAACAAATCGATAATAGGTTCCTCTAATGCTGCTCCGGGTTCTACCCCAGCATCTAAATCCTGATCTACTACAAGAGGCTCCGCTGGATCCGGATCACCGGGTTTTCTGATTGGGCCTGTGGACATAGTTCGTGTTGTATCGCTTGGTTAATGAAAAAGTTGTCTATCCGTTTCAAACCTGTTAATGCCAGAAAAATGAAACAAAAACTGGCAATAGTAGGTCTAGGAAGCGCAGGACGTTCGCGTTTAAAAGCATTGGAAACAAGTTCTCATTTTGATTTGGGAGGTATTGTATCGCGCAGAGCAGAACTAGCCACTTCTTCTTGGGAAAAAACTCTTTCTGACCCTCAAATTTCATGTGTTGCAATTTCCACTGAAAACTCTCTTCATCCTCAGTTAGTCAAAGAAGCCCTCCAACATAAAAAGCATGTGCTTTGTGATTACCCCCTGGCCTTCTCAATGGAAAAAGCCAAAGAGCTTTTTGATCTCGCAAAAAAATCAAAAAAAATTCTTCACGTAGAGCATATAGCTCTTTTAAGCAATGATCATCAGATGGCAAAAACATCTCTATTTCAACTGGGAACATTAAAAGAAGGAAGCTACCTTTTTGAAGGAGGCTGGCAACCCAAATGGGCAAAAAAAGATTTTGCAGGTCCAGAGAGTTTTATTCCTGAAGCCAGGCTTTTACAAATTATGGATTGGTTGGAAAATTTTGAAATTCAAAAACAAAAACTCATTTGTAATGAAAAAAACTTCCTTTTCGAAGCTAAACTTATTTTCTCTCAAAGAAGGGCGAATCAAGATTCGCCCCTACATAAGAAAAATGAGGGGATTCTTTCTTTTACAGAAAAACGTCAGGCTGGCTTGGAAAGAAGGCGAAATTTTAGAGCCCATTTTGAAAATGGAGATTATGAATGGAAATACCAACCTACCCCAGAGGGCCTATTTGCAAGGGATTTAGAGCATTTTTATCATCGAATAACAAATGGAACCCCTTGCTATTACAGCGAAAAAAACATGCTTAAATTGACAGAACAACTTTCTCAAATAAAAGCCGATAAATAATTATAAAACGGGTGGCACGGGGAGACCTTTTGTTAAGCGCAGCCATCACGTGGGCGAGAATTAACAAAGGGTCTCCCCAGTGACAGGACCCGTTTCCATATATGAAATACCGGTTTATTTTTATTTTTTGTGTTTTATCAATTATGGGCTTTGCCCCTCAAAGCGTTGATTATAATCGCCTCCAGGGTGATGGTGTTCTTTCCCTCTATAATATCCATTTAAAAGAGGCCATTACCGTTTCTTATCGTAAGCCCGATGGAAGTTATGATTTATCGGCTATTAAAAACCTCCAAAATTGTCTTCGTTGTCGTCGTACTCACGAAGTTTTTCCAATTCCAGTAGATTTAATTGAATTGGTTGATGTAATCCAAGATCATTTCGGAAATGCTCCCATCCATGTTATTTCAGGCTATCGCAGCCCTGCTTTGAATTCTGAACTTTACAAAACAGGACATAAGGTAGCTAAAAATAGTCTCCATACTCATGGGATGGCCATGGATATTCAAATTCCTGGTGTTTCAGTTCAAGAGCTACGTAATTTTGCCTATCAATTAGATCGTGGTGGAGTGGGATATTATCCTGAAAACGGATTTGTTCATGTGGATGTAGGACCAAAACGAAGATGGTAACTTAAAACCTTTTTTCAATGGGAACATAGACTTGATTAAGTTGTCCTGTATACAACTGCCGTGGACGTGCTATTTTTTGTTCTTTATCTGTAATCATTTCTAACCACTGAGCTACCCACCCTGCTGTTCTCCCAATTGCAAAAAGAACAGTAAACATCGATTGTGGAATTTTCATGGCGCGATAAATTAATCCAGAATAAAAATCGACATTGGGATAAAGTTTACGGCTCATGAAGTAATCGTCCTGCAAGGCAATACGCTCTAACTCCAGCGCAATATCTAAAAGGGTACTTTTTTTAGTGACTGCAAAAACCTGGTGAGCCATTTTTTTGATAATTTTAGCCCGTGGATCATAATTTTTATAAATCCGATGACCAAAACCCATGAGCTTTGATTCGCCAGCCTTCACTTTTTTGATGTAGTCTGGAATTTTATCCACCGAGCCAATTTCTTTGAGCATTTTAATTACTGCTTCATTGGCTCCTCCATGAAGTGGGCCATAAAGTGCAGCCGTTGCTGCAGCTAACGCCGAGAAAGGATCTACACGGGATGAACCCACCCCCCTCATGGCCGAGGTAGAACAATTTTGTTCATGATCAGCATGAAGTAAAAACAAAAGATCGAGAGCTTTTTCAAAAACCGGATTAGGTTTGTACTTGGGTTCAGTCATTTTAAACATCATATTTAAAAAATTACCTGAATAGCTTAAATCGTTATCGGGATAGACAAAAAAGAGACCCTTGCTATGCCTGTAGGTATAAGCCGATATAGTAATAATTTTTCCCAACATGCGATAAACTTGGATAGTACGAGAATCAGGATCGTCCACCTTTTTAGCATCAGGATAAAAAGTAGAAAGACCAGCTAACGAACCAACTAAAATTCCCATGGGATGGGCATCATACAAAAATCCACCATCCATAAATTTTTTGATTTTTTCGTGAATCATGGTGTGAAGAGTAATATTTTGAGTCCATTTTTTAAGCTGCCGCTCGGTAGGAAAAACTCCATTGATCAAAAGATAAGAGGTTTCCATAAAATTAGATTTCTCGGCCAACACTTCAATAGGATAACCTCGATATTGAAGAATGCCCTTCTCTCCATCGATATAAGTAATAGCGCTCTCACAAGCAGCTGTATTCATAAAAGCAGGATCGTAACTTAAAAGGCCAAAGTCATCATCGTGCATTTTAATTTGACGCAATTCCTTGGCACGAATAGCCCCCTTCTCAATAGGAATCTCATACTGCTTGCCCGTTCGATTATCGGTAATGGTAAGTGTGTCTTTGCGTTCCATAATTTGTTATCATACCTCACAATAAATATTACGTGAACATAAATCTTCTCATGCCTACATTAAGCACAAGAGCAATGGCAATCCAATCTGTTAGAAGGGAAGAACCCCCATAGCTAAAAAAGGGCAAGGGGACACCTGTAATAGGCATTAAACCTAAAACCCCGCCAATATTAACAACCACATGCCAGAAAAAAAGTCCCAAAGATCCCAAACAAAGATAGTACCCATATGTATCAGGAGAATGAGACGCAACATGCAGGATTAAAGCAAAAAACATAAGAAATAAAATTAAAACTGACACAGAACCAATAAAACCCCACTCTTCAGCTAAAACAGGAAAAATAAAATCTGTGTGACGTTCGGGAATAAATTTGAGTTTATGTGCCTGCCCTTTCAAATAACCTTTTCCTGCAAGCCCCCCAGAACCAATGGCAATCTTGGATTGTACCATGTGGTAGCCAGATCCCTTTCGATCTATTTCAGGATTTAAAAAAGTATGGAGACGATCCTTTTGATAAGGAGATAAAAAATACAAGTAAGCTACAACTGAAATAATAATGAAAACTCCAGTTAAAACAACAACGATTTTTAAATTAACTCCACGGGCAAAAATAAGAGTAGCATAAATTAGCCCATAAAAAAGACTCGATCCTAAATCTCCCTGCATATTTACAAGAAGAGTTGGCAAAAGAAATAAACCCATCGATGGCAGTAAATCAAAAAGCCCTGCCCGAAAACGGGCATCAGCAGTAGCAAGTTGTCGCGCCAAACCAAAAATAAGGCCCAACTTGGCAATTTCTGTGGGCTGCAAGCTTATAGGGCCAATAGAAAGCCAACTTTGATGCCCATAAATTTTTCGTCCCACCACAAGCACCAAAATTAAAAGTAAAATACTAAGACCATACAAAACATAACTTAAAGTTTTAAAATAACGATAATGAATGGTGGTAATAAAAATTAATAAAATAAAGCCAATGGCATGATATAAAATTTGTGGTTTGAAATAATGGTTCTGGGCTTGCAGATCAAAACTACTGGTAGCGCTGTACAGATTAAAAATTCCAATTACAATTAAAGCAAGCACGGTTAATAAAAGAAACCAGTTAAAATTTATAACAAGACGACGATCAAACATAATGTTCAGAGCGGGTCCTGTCGCTGGGGGACCCCTGCTGATGCTCGCCCACGTGACAGCTGCGCTTCATCAGGGGTCCCCCGCGCCACCCGCTCTTTTGGCAATAATTTCTTCAAGTATTCATCAATCACAGCCATGGCAACGGGGGCTGCAGCCCCACTTCCACTTCCACCGTTTTCTACAATTACAGCAATAGCAATTTTTGGATCATCATAAGGCGCATAAGCCATAAACCAACCATGAGCTATATGACGTCCCGATTGAGAAATCCCAGAATCGTGCCCTACAACCTGAGCTGTTCCTGTTTTACCTGCAATTTTGTAAGGAGAAGCTTTTAACTTTTTTGCCGTACCTTCTCCATGAATAACCTCAATCATTCCTTTTTGAATCCATTGTACAATATTTTCTGGAACAATCCGTGCGCCTTTTGTACTAGGAATATCTTTAATTACAGAGCCATAAACATCTCGAATAGCAACTCCAACATGAGGAACTAGAGAATATCCTCCATTGGCAATCATAGATACCATTGTTGCTGCTTGCAATGGAGTTACTAAATCGTAACCCTGACCAATAGCTATCGACAAAGTTTCACTTGCTACCCAAGGTTGTTTGTAGCGTTGCATTTTCCATTCTTCACTTGGAATTAAACCAGCTTGTTCAAAAGGAAGATCAATGCCAGTTTTTTGTCCCAGATTAAAAAGGGTTGCATATTTTTTAAGCCCATCCACCCCTACTCTCAAACCTACTTGATAAAAATAAGAATCACAAGATTGACCTATCCCTCTTAGCAAGGCTACGCTTCCATGCCCTCCTTTATTCCAACATTTAAAAAAACGGTTACCAAACTGGATTCCACCCCCACAATGAAAAGTTGTTTCGGGAGTTATTTTTTTATCAGCAAGGCCAGCAAACACTCCCACTACTTTGTAAATAGAACCAGGAGGGTAAGCAGCTTGGATGGCACGATTATACAAAATGTGATCTTCATGAAGATTAATTTTTTGCCAGTAAGACTTATCAATTTTTTTGGTAATACGATTACCATCAAAACCAGGAGAACTATACAACACCAAAACCTCACCAGTATTGGGATCTATGGCAACTACAGATCCTCTTCTGCCTGCAATCAGCTCTGCAGCCTTACTTTGAGCCTCATAATCCAAACCCGTTACCAGATTATAACCGGGTACTGGTTCAGATGAGGCACGCTCCTGAAGAATATCCAAATCGGGATCACCTCTGATTTCTTTTCCTTTGGCATCTACAACCCTGGCTTTTACTCCATCTATTCCTTTCAAGTCCAAATCATAGGAAAACTCAACTCCACTAGCCCCCATCAAATCCCCAAGAGAATAACGATTGGGAAATTTTTTCTCGAGATCTTCCAAATTTTTCGGGTTGGGCTCCTTTAAATAACCAAGTACATGTGAAAAAAGCTCTGGGTAAAGATAGGTACGAAGAGGATAAAGACTTACATCCACCCCTGCCAAATAAATTCCGTTGTGAGATTCATCATATTCTGGTTGCTGATATTGTTTGATTTTACTGATGGATTCAAAATCGGCATCTTCAATAAGCACAACGGGCATAAAATGAGGCTGGTATTTTAAGGCATTAAGTTGTGATTTGAAAGTTTGAGCTTGTATGGAAAGAAGTTGTCCAAGGGAATTAAGTGTTTGATCTGCCAAACCCATATCTTGTGGAATAACGGTAATTTCATAGTAGGGACGATTATCAGCTAAAATTTTTCCGTTTCTATCGAGGATAAGTCCACGAGGAGCACGCAATTCTTCCTCACGAACCGAAATTTGATCAGAAATAAGGCGATAAGTATCCCCTTTCAAGATTTGGAGATAAAAAAGACGAATTAAAGCAGTAGCAATAAAAAGGAGGATAATAACGAGAAAAATTGAAGCTCTTTTTTGAAGTATTTGAATATCTTCATCTCTACCAATGTTTACCATTTTACAAACCTTCGATGAGTATTTTTAGCCTGAAAAAAATCAGCCCCGGTTAAATCAGCTCTTTTGATGGAAAGAATTTTAAGCCAAATAAAAAAGGTTTTATCCCAAACAATAAAAAGGGGAAAACTCAGTATGCCATTAACCAAGGCTTGAGAAAAAATAGATAGGAGATTGATTCTATCTTCACTGCGAAGATAAAGTGAAAGCAAAGAAAAAAGAAAAACCCAAATAGACTTAGTCAAATAAGCCTCAGAATAAATTTGTTCTATCAAAAAACGAATAGAAACAAAAATAATGAGATTAACAAGAATAATCATTTCTTGGGGAATAATACTAAAAGCACTCATCAAAATGCTCACCCCCAATACAGTGATCAAACCAGAAAAAAGTGGAAGTGTAAAACCTACATAAATAACCATGGTAGTTAAAAAATCAAAATTAACTACAAAATTTCCCAATTGAAAACGAAATCCAACCTGAAAAAAAAGCAGAATGAGAGCCCAAAGAAGAAAAAAAACAACCTTCATGGTGTAACCTTATTTTTTTCATTCAGATTCATTTTGGTGATCACAAAAACATGAGAAAGAGTGCTAAAATCAACCGAAGGAAGTACAGCCAGTTGATTTTCTTTTGAAGATTTAAGTCTTACTAGATTTCCTACAGGAATACTGGGTGGGTAAACACCATTGAGTCCAGAGGTCACTAAAAGATCACCTTCGTACATTGATTGCCCAAGACCCAAAAATTCTAAATGACTCATCAGTGGTAGAGATCCCAAACCAGCCTTGGTACCCGAACCAACCAAAAGGCCCCTCACCCGTGTTTCATGATCAATCACATCCACTGCAAAGTGATTATCAACAACGAGAAGAACTTGAGAAGAATGCCCATAAACACGAATAACACGTCCTACTAATCCATCAGAAGTAATCACAGGCTGATCAAGCCCTACTCCATTTTTTGAACCCACTGAAATCATAATGGCTTGAACCTGAGAAAAAGGATCATACCCAATCACACGAGCCATAATTCCCTCGTACCCCAAGCTTGTAAATTGGGATTCCTTGGGCTGCGCCTGTCTCTGTACTTTTAGTTTCTCCTCTAAAGAGAGAATATAAAGCTCTTGGGTTTTTAATTTGTCATGAAAAAGCTGGTTTTCTCGATTTATTTTAACAAGAGCAATGTAATGATTCCAAGTATCTTTTGTAAAAAACCATAATCGATTAACAGAATTAAGAACAGGCGCTATAAGGCTCATAGCAGCCCTGTCCACCCAACCAGCTTGGAGAGAAATAAGAGAAGAATGTTTGTTTTTTTGGCTTAGGAAAAAAAGAAACAGGACACCCAGCAAAAGAGCCAGAAAAACCCGTTTTTTAAAAAACATAATTTTTATCTAATGGCCACTTCTTTCAAGACATTTAAGTCATCTAGGGCCTTGCCGGAACCAAGCACAACACAGGAGAGAGGATCATCTGCGATACGCACAGGTAATCCTGTTTCTTCATGAATAAGTTTATCAATCCCTTTCAAAAGAGCGCCTCCTCCTGCCATAATAATACCCTTATCAACAATATCACCAGCAAGCTCAGGCGGAGTTCTTTCTAAGGTTGTCTTGATTCCATCTACAATCGAATTAAGTGGTTCTGTAATAGCCTCACGAATTTCATCCGAATTAATTTGAAGAGTTCTGGGAATCCCTGCTACCAAATCACGACCCTTAATTTCCATGGTTTTGCATTCATTATCTGGGAAAGCATTACCCAGGTTGATTTTAATCCATTCGGCAGTTCTTTCTCCTATCAACAAATTATAATTACGCTTAACATGCGAAATAATAGCCTCATCCATTTTATCTCCCGCCACACGAACAGATTTACTATATACAATCCCTGCAAGTGAAATCACGGCTACTTCGGTTGTTCCACCACCAATATCTACAATCATGTTGCCTGAAGGTTCGGTGATTGGCAATCCCGCACCAATAGCAGCTGCCATGGGTTCTTCAATCAAATAAACCTCTCTAGCTCCTGCCGATTCTGCAGATTCACGCACAGCCCTTTTTTCAACTTCTGTCACACCAAAGGGAACACAAATAATAATACGAGGCCTAACCAGGGTTTGACGATTATGAACCTTGCGAATAAAATAACGCAACATGGCCTCTGTGATCTCAAAATCGGCAATCACACCATCTTTCATGGGACGAATTGCTTCAATATCTCCTGGAGTTCTTCCCAACATTTCTTTGGCTTCTCTCCCCACAGCTAAAACTTTTTTTGTTCCCCTGGCCTCCCTGCGTACAGCAACAACAGAAGGCTCAGAACAAACAATTCCACGACCTTTTGCATAAATTAATGTGTTTGCTGTTCCTAAATCGATGGCTAAATCATTAGAAAACAAACCCAGCAGACTGTCAAAAATCATAAACAGAACTCCAAACTAAATAGTGTAAAGAAAAACGTTATCAAAACCCATGAAATCTATCAAGAAATTTGTTGCATTTGAACGTTTCCAATCTTAGTATTCGTCCATGCTTAATGTTCTCCGAAAAAAAGCTTCGTCTTTTATTGTTAAACTTCTTTTAGGAAGTTTGGCTTTGGTGTTTATACTTTACTTTGGAAGTACTCCTTTCCGTGATGATCAAAATAAAACTAACTCCACAAGCACAGCAGCCTATGTAGATAACTATGCCATTAGCGAAAATGAGCTTGTTGGTTTTGTACGTCTCCAAAAAGAAATGAATCCTTTTTATCAAAACCTTCCAGAAAATTTAGAAAGCACCATTAAACAAAGTGCGTTAAATGCCCTTATTGATAGAAAAATTTTAGAACTTGTTGCTTTAAAAGAAGGACTGCGTGTTACAAAATCAGAATTAGCTGAAAACATTACAAGCGACCCTTCTCTTGTAAAAGATGGAAAGTTCGATGTGGTTTTTTATCACGAACGTTTTCGTCCCGGATATTACAATCGTTATGGAATAGATTTTGAAACTTGGACTAAACAAGGACTGCTTATTTCAAAATTAAAAACCATCCTTGATAAATCTTTTTTTATTTCTGATGAACAAGCCAAACTTTCTTACTTGGCCAACAATACAAAAATAAGTTTTAAAAAAATTACGTTAAATCCCGATACCATTTCTAAAAATAATATAATCCCTGATGAGCTTTGGCCTCTCTTTCTTCAAAATAAACTTTCACAAGAAAAATTAAAGCAATTAGGCCTCAATGAAAAAAGTTTAAATGATATTTCTATTTCTGGGGCTCACAGTATTTTTGAAAATGGTTTTGACGCAAACTTAGCTTCTGAAGTTTTTAAACTAACACCTTCAAATCCCTATCCATCCCAACCTTTAAAACTTGATGATACTTATTATTTTTTCAAATTGGTTTCGCGCATAGATGCAGATCTTGCGGCATTTGAAAAAAATAAAGTAGAAGAAGTTAAAAAAACCAAAGAAACCTTAGCCGAGGGTTATTTTGAAAATTGGCTCCAAAAAGAACGTGATCAAAGAGATATCCGTATTCTTTAATTAAGGAGCACCTCTAAAAACTACCCATGTCATCATTGGATGCAATAGCAAGTCTCGATTTTGTAAAAAAGCTTCAAGCTCATGGTGGAGAAGTTTATCTTGTTGGTGGAAATGTTCGTGATTATTTCTTGGGATATCCACACAAAGATTTAGATCTCATCATCAGAAAACTTTCCTATGAGCAAATTGTTTCCATTCTTTCCAAACTGGGCACTGTTAATAAAGTAGGAAAGTTTTTTGGTATTCTTAAATTTCGTGCAAAAAATAATCCAGATTTAGAAATTGATTTAAGCCTTCCTCGTGTTGAAAAATCAACAGGAACCGGGCACCGCGATTTTGATGTTGATTTCGATCCCAATCTTCCCATTGAAAAAGATTTAGAACGTCGCGATTTTACCATCAATGCCATGGCTATGGATTTAACTTCTAACCAACTTATCGATCCCTTTCATGGAAGCAAGGATTTAAAAAACAAACTGATTCGTCAGGTTTTTTCCAAAGCTTTTGAAGAAGATCCCCTGCGCATGTTACGGGCTGTTCAATTTGCTTCTCGCTTTAATTTTGAAATCGAACCTCACACTTTAGAATCAATGACAAAACACGCTGCTCTTATTAAAACTATTTCCAAAGAAAGAATTATTGAAGAAATTAGAAAATTATTTCTCGCACAAAAACCTTCAATTGGCTTTCATATCATGCGAAAAACCAGGCTGTTAGGTGAGGTATTTCCCTTTATTGAAAAAATGATTGGAGTGTTGCAACCTAAAAAAGAAAATGAAGATGTTTATGATCATACCATGAAAGTTTTAGATGCTTCGAGAGTTGCTAGTGAAATGAATAGACCAGGTGATTTAGACATTATGTTTGCAGCTCTCCTTCACGATACAGGCAAACCCAATACTCATCGTTTTGATGAAAAAAAACAACAGATCTCCTTTTACGGGCATCAAATTGTCTCTAAAAAAATTGCAAGGCGATGGCTTAATGATTATAGGGCCACGTGTGTTGGAGTAAATACAGATCGAGTGTTAAAACTGGTAGAACACCATATGTTTGAAACCAAAGCTTATTATTCTGAAAGGGCTATCAGACGTTTTGTTAATAAAATTGGCAAAGAAGATATTTTTGACCTGATTGATTTAAGAATTGCCGATAAAAAAGGTGGGCGCTATCCCGATAGTATGAAGGGCATCCTTAATTTACGCCATAGAATTCAAAAAGAAATTGATAAAAAACCACCCTTTGGTTCTAAAGACTTAGCTATCAATGGGCATGATCTGATAGCTTTAGGATTTAAGCCAGGCCCTCTTTTAGGACAAATTCAAAAATTTTTAGTTGAACAAGTTTTAGATAATCCTGAACTTAATCTAAAAGAAACTCTCGAAAACTTGGTAAAAGAAAAATTTGGGAGCACAAGCTAAAAATATGCAACGAAAGAAAAAAACAGCTACTCATCATGTAAGCCAGGGGGATCTCCATCGTAACCAAAAAAAATACAAAAAGGCGCTTTCTTCTTATGAAGCTGCCTTAAAAATTGATCCTAAACAAGTAACCGTTTACGACCGCCTGATAGAAACCCATCAAATGCTGGATCACGAGTGGACCAATGAAGATTTTACAAAAAGTCTTGAGTGGACAATGAAAAAACAAGAATTGGAAAATCCACAAATTAAAAGAATTCATGCAAAACTTGCTCCCGAATGGAAAAAAATTATTGCACTTATTGAACGGCTCTTGCAATCTTTAGATGACACAGCAGACATAGTCATTATCGAACAAATAGCTTCTTATGGAGACAGGGCAATCTATCCCTTGATTGAAGCTCTTTTATCAATTAAACATAAACGCCAGGAACCCTAAATGAAAATCATTGGTCTTACAGGCGGTTTTGCCACCGGAAAAACAACGGTTTCCCAAATGATTCGTGAAATGGGACACACTGTTATTTGCGCTGATGAAATTGCCCACACATTAGTATCCCACAACTCTCAAATCTTAAATCAAATCATCTCTCTTTTTGGAAAAGATTATCTGGATATGAACCAAAATCTGGATCGAAAAAAATTGGCCTCTGTACTTTTTCAAAAACAAGATCTCCTTAAAAAATTAAACAATCTTCTCCATCCTCTTGTTCTTGCCGAAATTCAAAAAAAAATAACTGAAGCTAAAAAGAAAAGAACAAAACTTTTTTTTATTGATGTTCCCCTTTTGTTTGAAACTGGTTTTGATAAAATCTGTGACCAAACTCTTTTGATTTTTGCCTCCCCCACCCTTCAAATAGAAAGACTCAAAAAAAGAGATGGTCTTTCTGAAGAAGAAATTAACCTAAGGCTTGCCTCACAATGGCCCATTGACAAAAAACGCTCCTTGGCTACCTATGAAATCGAAAATCAGGGAAGCCTTACGGAACTCAAATTGGCTGTAAAAAAAATAATTAAGAAATTATTGTAGGGGCAGGCCCCTGTGCCTGCCCGTTATTTGGGCAACCACGGGGGGTTGCCCCTACATTGTTTTCATGCTAAAATAAGAGTTTCATCGGGTGGCTAGGGGGTTTTATGTTGCAAAATCAAGTGGTTATACTTGTTTTTTTAAGCTTCTTATTATTAGGTTTTCAGGCCCAGGCTTTTACCATCATTAATCACTCGGACCAGGCAGCTAAAGTTATCGTGGAAGGCATGCCCACCATTGTATCAGCGGGTGAAATTTCAGAATTTCTTCCAACTAGCAGGCAAGATACCTACCACATCAAAGTAGATGCCATAAAAAATGGAGTTCCTATTAAGTGTGAAATGGGAAGTGTGGGAAGGGATGCCATGGTAACCATCCCCGATGATTGTCAGCACAAAAGTGAATTCTAGCCTCTCATAAATTTCTTTATGCTGTGTTGGCCTCAAAATCCCAATCCTCACGTACCATTAAAAGTACGCTGCGGTTGTGATTTTTCGGCCGCCTTGCCTAAAAAAATTTCTGAAAGGCTTTTAAACTTTAAAGATTAAACCATCTCTAAAAGACGTGCTGTGGTGCGAGTAAGGCCATGAGCCCTCTGAAAACGGGCCATACCGGCAGAATAAATTTCATGACTTGCTGAATCAATACCCAACTCTTCAAAATGCGGTTCCAGCATGGCATACAAATCAGCCACAGAAATTTCATCATACGTAGCAGCATCAATTAAACCATACAGAGTAATCAGACAGGCTAAAAGAATAGGGTCTTCCCCTGCTACATCTAAAATTTCCTCTTCATATTCTGGAGTACAACTTTCAGCTCCATTGTCAAAATAATCCCTAATAGAAGCCCCATTCTTAAAAAGAAGAGCATAATCTTCTCCGGCCCTTATTTCATGGGCATTGGGAGCATCATCCAAAAGAGTCATCCACCATTTTTTATCTGGATTTAAATATTCAATCCAGCTGGGATCATAGGCATCAGGCCAATCAAATCGGGGAGGAACTTTTTGGTATACTCCAGTTTGGGAAAGTTTTATTTTGCGTTCCACTTCTTCCCAGTCTTTTTCTACCGAAGAAGGAGTGCCTGGATTTCCAGCGCTTGTCAGTTGTACCACTTGCATAAAACCACGATGACTTTCAGGATATTCATCAGCTGCTACTGCCCGTTTTAACACATCCCCCTGATCATCAAGAACAATTACATTACTTGTGCCTGGATTGAGTCCAGCAGCTTGCAGAGTGGCCACATGTCTTGCAAAATGAGTTTGTGGGATTTCTTTTGTCATCGGATATTTTCCACCTGTAAGATCCCCTCTTAACTTAGGATGACGAACTTGCAATTGCGCCCAATCTTCACCAGATGTTCGACGGGCTTCAGAAATGTTTGCCAGTTTTTCGGCATCATGTCCCCAAGCACTGGGGTTATGCCATTCCCAGGGGAAAGTACCAAATAAGTAATAACCTTGGGCGGCATTTGAAGCATCTAGCTTATCAAACAAGGCATGGGCCCTTTGGGGCGCATCTAAAGTTCCTTTATAATCAACCAAAATTTGAGTTGGCAGTGTAGGATCTAAAACCAGCCCGGCCACATCGGAATTTTGATAAACATCATGGGCTAGTATCATACTTTGGGCATAGGCCATTAATTCTCTGGCTTCTCTTCCCATTAAAAAGAGCTGATTGTGTGTATCTTGATAAACCCACCTCGCTAATTGATAGGCCGCAAGGGACAATTGACTTATCAGTGCATGTTGAGAAGAATCCCATTCTTCAATCATGGTAGCTGTAGTTAAATAGGCCTGGGCTACACAGATTAAAGTCCAATAACAAAAATTAATTTTATCTTCCCAGCTTTTATTTACTTCAACAATATAATTTGGCGTTTGTATGGGAGCAAAATGTTTTAATCCTTGAAGAACTGATAAATCTTCTGGATTTTCTCTCAAACGATATCCGGCATCAGCCCAACTTTTGGTTTGCAGGGCCAAGGCAGTAAGTCCATTTGCTTCGGGTAAATCAAGTCTGTGTGCCAATGCTCCTGCTGTGTCATAATGAGTTGATGCCATTGAAAAAAGATCAGGAAGAATTTGTGTTTTACTTTCGATAGAAGAGTCTCTTATTCTCATTAAAACGAGGGCCATTTGAAGATAAACTTCCGCCTGCCATCCTTCTGCCATGATGCGAGCGGGATAATCGATTGAATATTCTCGAACACGTTTATATCCATTCAGCCAGAACAAACCACGGGGAAATTGCATTCCATCCAAACCATTTATTCTTCTCAAGGCAACACTGGCACGAAAAGCCTCTTCACGAGCCACCGCTCCCAATGTAGGCCAAATAGGAAAAGCTGCTCCATTATTTCCATTACCAAGAGAAGCTACTAGAGTAGGAAACCGAGAATCCCCACTTCCATCTACAAAATCTCTTAAGCTTTTTCGAATTTCAGAAAAATCTGCCATTATACTATCCGAACTTTTTCTAAACCTCTTGCCAAACGAGCGCCAGTTTTTCCTACAACAAGCCTTGGGTGATCAAAATCATCTGCTGAAGCAACCAACTCTACATACAAATCTGCGGGATCAACATACAACCCCTCTCCCATGGCTGCTGTGGCAATTCCATGAGACCAAAGGGCCAAAGTTCTATCTCCCCCTTCTAAACCATTCATCCAATCGGGCTCTCCACTCTGTTGCACAGCACCATTTCCAATGGCAATTAACTCATGGGGAGGTAAATTGATCAGTGCATCTGGCAAAAGCCCTTCTAACAAAGTAACATCCACTGCCAACGCAGCAGAATCCACTGTTGCATCTAGCGGCAGCACCACACTTCCTTCTTTTACAAGAGGTGCACTAGCCAAACCCATAAGAGCTACAAGGACAGAACTAGAAACAACTCTACCTATTCCGGAAGCCTGCTCTGTTCTAGCATTGCCTGTTAAGTCTAAAACTCCTCTGGTACCAGAACTTAATTTTCTTAAACCTGTTTCTTGGGCTCTTTTTTCTGAAAGATGATAAACCTGGGTAGAAGCAGTTTGGATACCATGAGTTTTTAAAAAATCTAAAAGCTGAGCTGTACCTTCTGGGTCTGTATGAATGGGTGGAATGCCTCCCTCAATTAAAAATTGGGGATTTGATCTTACTGCTAGTTGGGCAGCCTGGGTTTGCAAGTAGGCATGCAAGGGAACACGATAGAATTCAGGAATAATCAAAGGAGAATCGGGTCTTGAATAAAGATCTACAATAGCCTCAGGCGACCAGCCTTGCGTTAAAGGAATTAAAAAATACTGACGCAAAATTCGAAACGCCCTTTCAGGGCTTAAAGGCGGGGTTTGTCCTTCCAACCTGATGATTTCCAAACGCGTTAGCAAATCTAGCCCTGCATAGGTATCTCCACCAAAAGAAAGAACTAAATTTTTTGGTCCCACCGAAGCATGTTGATACACTTCAAAACCAAGAGTTGCAAGAGGGTGCAAATTGTACTCAAATTCAAGATCAAAATTCCCCAATCGAAAGGGAGTTTGAGGAGTCAGGGGAATAAAGTCCCATTTTGCAAATTCTCTATCATCAATAGCTAAATCATACTGCTCTACAATTTCATCGTAGATGGTAGGAGTTGTTAAAAGTTTTGGAGTTAAACCTTCATGAGCTAAGTCGGCTATGGCAGTCCCAAAATGATCGGGATGGCCATGGGTAATAATTACCTGAGTGATTGCTTCTAAGGGAAGATGGTGCTCCTGAAAATATTTTAAAGTATGACTCGGGGGATCAATGAGAGTAATTTCTGGTCCATCTTTCCCAGGAATAACAAACATAAAACCACTGGTAGTACCCGCCGGATCAAAGCCATCCTCAGCTCCCAGTGGCCAAAAAAGGCTATGACCTTCTGTTACCAATGCCAATAAATCTCTGGCGCCATCGGCATCCCTGTGAAGCAGTTGGGTTTCTGGATAGGGAACTTCATCCGCGACGACAGTAGTGGTTACTTTGCCTCCTTCCTCTAACTCATACCAGCCTTGATCAAGACGTCGGAGAGTTTTTCCTTCCACTAAATTGACCCGCCCACCTTCATCAAAGGAGTTAACCTGCCAAAGAGTGTCACTTGCAGAAGAAACAAATAAAGAACTAAATTCTCCATCCAAGTTTGTTGGCATACCAAGAGCATGAGCTGGATATTCTCTTTCAATGTTTCTACCTCCAGGGCGGTTTCGATTTCCATGGTAAGCTAGTTCTAAAAGTCTAGCTAATTGGATTTGACCCTCGGGTGTAGTGGTTACAAAAGTTTGTTGTCCCTTGGTAAGAAAAGAATCAAGACCCAGAAAAGAATAGGGAAATAATCCTGCACGAGGATGCCTAAAATTTGGTTCATCAACAAAAACTGCGGGCGTAATAAAAGGCACTCTTTCACGAAGAATTTGACCTACTCCTTCCTCCAAATAGAGTTCTATGACATTTTTATTTGTCCAATCTGGAGCTCCTACTTGAATTTGCCCTGCATCGGTTCTAAAAACCAAACCACCTCGAGATGGCCTATCAACAGCATAAGGAGCAAGGGAAATATTTTCTGCTTCAACTAAAGCGTCCCAAGGAATTAAAAGACGAACACTGGTACCTTCCCCCACCTGTGAGTCAACAACCATGCGACCTCCATAAGAGGCAATGCTTTCAACAAGACTAGAACTACCAATACCATGTAAAGACCCTGGAATAGCTCCCATATGAGGATTGTAGCGACCATACACTCTACCTAAGGTGGCATCATCCATCCCACGGCCATGATCAGAAACTGTGATGGCCAATCCCTTTGCAGTTGTTCTGGCTTCCACATCAATTGCATTTTGTCCTTCTGTGTTTTTAGCTGCATTAGAAACAAGATTAATGAGAACATCGCGAAGGTTTAACCCTTCTGTTCTTCCCTTGAGAGGGATTTCCCAAAGTTCGGGAGATAAATCGAGATGCACTGGAATGTTTGCTTGATACACAGAGGCCACTTGGGGAAGAATTTCAAAAACTCGTCCAAGACGATCTGGAGAAAGAAGCGCATTCAAGACAGAAGAATATTCTACAGGTGTTACAGGTGTGCTTGGCAACAAAAGCTGCGGCATCCCTTGTAATATGGCTAAGTAATTACTACAATCATGACAGAGTTGCTGAAATCTTCGCGTAGTCTCCCACTGGGTAGCGGTGGGGTTAGAAGCAATGAAACCCCTTAATATATTAATATGATTTAGGAGTGTTTGTGCTGCCCTCATCAAAGGAGCTAAACCAGCAGCTACTGCAACTGAATCTGTGACTCCCCCATCTATAAAGCGATGATAAACAATAGAAGCTTCTTCAACCATCCTGAAATATTCTTCTTCAACTAAGTGAGTGACCTCTAGAACCATGCTCTCATCAAACACACTCATTAACTGAAAATTAAAAGCACTTAAAAGAGGACGTTCGGGACGATCAAAAGCGATATGAGCTCTTAATTCTTCTTCTGTCTTGGTTTGAACTATTCTAGAAAATTGTGCATAAATGGTAGCTACATCTAAAAGCCAAGTAGCACTTGCGAAAGACGGCCTTACTACTCGAAATAAAATACTGCCTTGCCCAGTAGCAAGCGGGGGGCCCTGAAAAATTTGAATCCCCCAATCAGGGAACAAAAGAGAATCGGCAGATTGAGAAACGGTAAGATAGCTCAGAAAAGCTGTCACATACCTTTCCGCCTGCCTGGTTGCAAAAACTTGGGTTACATCTGTGGTATCATTTAAAACAGCAGAACGAGAAACACTTGGAGCCACAACTGAAAAATAAAAATCACCTGCCCGTGTAGTCAATGCAGAACCAACTTGTCCTCCATCTTGGGCTTGGTTACCAGGTAATAATGCTGGGTTTGCCCCGCCTATAACAACACGAATCCCCATAAAGTATCCTCTTTTATTTCAAAGACCGCCCTTTTATGCAAAAAAAGACAGCTAGCGCAAGTTAATAAATCTGTCTAGGCGCAATGCGTCATGAGACAAAATAGCGGGTCGCTGAGGGACCCAGGTTTTTCTTTCATCCAATATGGGTCCAAGGGAGGATATCTATTCCATCTATCTTGGTTTTTTGCGTTACAGGCGCCAACACGATGCCTCTGGCCGATTTTTGTGCGTTTAGAAAACTTTTTAAACCCCGCAAAGCATAAGGAGAAATATCACTCGTTATGCTCAATTGAATGCCAAGCATCTTTTTTTTATCCTGCAAAACCAGATCGATTTCAGCACCTCCACGCGAATAATAAGAGAATAGAGAAGGCCTGCTTTCTCCACCGTATTCGTATTGGGCGAGGATCTCATTAATCAATAATGTTTTCAGTGTTTGAGTGCGTGCAAAGCCGTCTTTTCGATTTCCAAGAAAATGAGATAAAATCGCACAATCAAAAAAAACATAATCCGGGGCCGCACGCCGATTTTGAAATGACGGAAGTTTATAAAGCAGGAAAAGGGCTTCGAACGCGGCCAAATATTTCGAAACCATGTTCCTATTAACTCCTAAATCGTCGGCAATTCTGCTCAGATTGAGAGTGGGATTGTGTGCAATAGTGCTCAGTATGGACATGGCGACATCGCCGTTTAACTGTGCACCTTTCAGTTGTTGCAAATCACGATAACAAAGGGCTTCCAACCAGCTTTGTACTGCAAGTTGTACCTCCGTTTCATCATGTAATGAGCAAAAAATAGGAATTCCACCCCGGTTGAGCCAATTATCGATATCTCGGGCGATAAGATGGGGTGTATATTCTCCCCATCCTTTTACCCAAGGAATATGCAGCGATTTTTGAGTCAATTCACTGAGAGTCATCGGATATAAATGACAAACGCCCATTCGACCTGCAAGGGATTCGCGTACTCCAGATTTGTCTGAAAATTCTACAGAGCCGGACAAAGTAAAAAGGCCAATACGTCTTCGCTCATCGATGATGGATTTAATTGAGTCAAAGATCAGGGGCACCTTTTGCGCTTCGTCAATAATAAGCTTTCTTTTAAGATCTTCTGATTCTGACAACAAAAAATTCTCTGGTTCACGTTTGGCACGTTTGATTGTTTCGGATTTATCCAGGGTAATATATTGGGCGTTAGTCTTTGATTTCCATTCCTGCATCAAAAAGGTGGTTTTGCCAACTTGTCGTGGCCCCACAATTCCAATGACCGGAAAAATTTTGGCCCGCTTACTTAAAATTCCGAGTATATGGCGTTTTCGAAAGTGCATAAAGTAGATGTAATATTGCACAATTTATGACAATATTACAAGAACTTTTAACCTCTGAGAAATCCGTGTATCGTATATCGTGTATCGGAACAAATTTTGTCCCCTTAAAACGAAGATTTTTGCCTTCCCGATATACGATACTCGATATACGATAAACGAAATTTTGGACCGAAGGGACAAAATTTGTGCCCCTGGCCGGAATCGAACCGGCGCACCCAGCTTCGGAGGCTGGTACTCTATCCACTGAGCTACAGGGGCAATCCCCCTCACCCTCCCAAAGGGACCCCTTTGGGGCTACCCCTCTCCCCAAGGAGAGGGTAAGGTAACTTGTGTCATACTTGCTTCTTTCTTGAAATTTCAATAGAAAACGCAAATGGAAAACAATGCCATTTGGATTTTAACTGCAGCTCTTTGTACTTACTCCATTGGCTACCGATTTTATTCCAAATGGATTGCTGCAAAAATTTTAACTTTGAATGATCAAAGATTAACCCCAAGTGAAATCAACGAAGATGGCCGCGATTTTGTAAAAACCAATAAATGGATTGTTTTTGGGCATCACTTTGCTGCCATTAGCGGGCCAGGCCCCTTGGTAGGGCCAGTGTTGGCTGCCCAATTTGGTTACCTTCCAGGCACTCTTTGGATTTTAATTGGCGTGGTTTTAGGGGGAGCAGTACAAGATTTTATTATCTTATTTTCTTCTACAAGAAGAAACGGAAAATCCTTGGGAGAGATGGTTAAAGAAGAAATTGGAAACAAAGCTGGCCTCATTTCTCTTTTAGCCATTCTTTTTATTTTAATTATTCTCATTGCTGTTTTGGGATTAGTTGTTGTGAAAGCTCTTGCCATGAGCCCCTGGGGCAGCTTTACCATTTTAGCTACCATTCCCATTGCCCTCTTGATGGGTCTTTATTTGCGCTACTTAAGGCCAGGACATGTTTTTGAAGTTACAGTGATGGGAGTAGGACTTCTTTTACTTTCGGTGTGGGTTGGAAAATTTTTTCATGAAATCCCTGCTCTGTCTCACCTGATGACTTTCTCTGGATCTTCTTTAGCCAAGGCTATTATTTTTTATGGCCTGGCGGCTTCCATCCTTCCTGTATGGCTCCTTTTGGCTCCCAGAGATTACTTGAGCACTTTTATGAAACTAGGAACCATTTTGGCTTTAGCTCTTGGACTCTTTTTTGTTCTTCCTACCTTACAACTTCCAGCAGTCACACAGTTTGTATCGGGAGATGGCCCTGTTTTTTCCGGAAAAATATTTCCATTTTGTTTTATCACTATTGCTTGTGGAGCTATCAGTGGTTTTCATTCCCTGATTGCCTCTGGCACAACACCAAAAATGATTTCGCGCGAATCTCATACCCGCATGGTGGGCTATGGGAGTATGCTTTTAGAATCCTTTGTGGCCATGATGGCTCTCATTGCAGCCTGCACCTTAAAGCCAGGAATTTATTTTGCCATGAACACGGCTCCCTCCATGGCAGCCAATCCACAAGATCTAGTTGCTTTGATTACTTCATGGGGCTTCCCCATTAGTTTAGATGAAATGAATACCTTGGCTAACAGTTTGGGAGAAACAACTCTCTTTCAGAGAACAGGCGGGGCTCCCACGTTAGCTGTGGGCATGGCTTCTATTTTTTCTCAGGTCATTGGCGGAGAAAAAATGATGGCACTTTGGTATCACTTTGCCATCATGTTTGAGGCGCTTTTTATTCTCACTACTGTGGATGCGGGTACCAGGGTGGGACGGTTTTTACTTCAAGCTTTTCTTAAAAATCTTTGGAAACCTTTGGGAAATCTTTACTCCTATAGAGCCAATGTGTTTGCGAGTTTTCTTTTTGTTTCAGCTTGGGGATATTTTCTCTACTTAGGAGTTATTGATCCTCAAGGGGGCATTAATAGTCTGTGGCCTCTTTTTGGAATTGCAAATCAGCTTCTTTCTGTTGTGGCCCTTTGCTTGGCTACCACCATTTTAATTAAGATGGGACATCTCAAAAAAATCTGGATCACCCTATTGCCCTTAACTTGGCTTGTCGTGGTTACCTACTCTGCAGGATTTCAAAAAATATTTCATGCAAATCCTCAAATTGGATTTTTATCCCAGGCTCAAAAACTGATAGCTCAAAATGGTAATTCCCAAATTATTTTTAACATGCACCTCAATGCCATTGTAGCCAGTATTCTTTTGATTCTTGTGACTGCTATTTTAATTGCTTCCATTTCAAAATGGATGAGATTAATTTCAGGAAAAATTCCCATGGATTTAAAAGAATCCCCGATTGTGTGGAGAACCGTAGGGGCAGGTTCTAAACCTGCCCTTTCTATGTCGGCGGGTTTAGAACCCGCCGCTACAGGAAAAGAGTGGGCAGAAAATCTTGAAATTAAAGGAAAACAAGTGCGGTGCTGTTGAGGTTTCCAGGGAAACCCTAATTCATTCCCAAATAAACTTTTTGCACCTCTGGATTTTGGAGCAGCTCGCTGGCGCGTCCTTCTAAAACAATCTCCCCTGTTTCCATCACATACGCATACGATGCCATTTTTAAAGCGAGTTTCGCATCTTGTTCAATCAAAAAAATGCTTATCTTTTTTTGTGCATGAATAGTTTTAAGAGCTTCAAAAATTTGATGCACTAAATTAGGGGCTAATCCAAGGGATGGCTCATCTAAAAGTAAAATTTGAGGAGCCCCCATCAATGCCCTTCCAATGGCCAACATTTGTTGTTCACCACCTGATAAAAGCCCGCCTAGTTGTTTTAATCTTTCTTTTAGTTTTGGAAAAAGCATCAGCACTTCTTCTAAATCATTTTTAAAATTTTGTTTGTCACTTCTTTTATAAAAACCTAATTTTAAATTTTCATACACATTAAGATTATGAAAAATCATTCTTCCTTCAGGCACCTGGATCAAACCTTTTTCAACAATTTGGTGAGGAAGTAACGAAAGCAATTCACAATCACCAAACCGCATAGAACCTTTTGCAGGTAAAAGACGCGAAATGGCACGAATTAAAGTTGTTTTTCCGGCTCCGTTAGCACCAATTAAAGTGACAATTTGAGAGGCTTTGATAGTAAGAGTTACTCCCTTTAAAGCAGCAATGGCTTCATAAGAAACATGCAAATTTTTTATTTCAAGTTGCATGTCTCCTCATTTCCTAAATACGCTTCAATCACTTTTGGATGAGAACTAATTTCTTTGGGAGACCCTTCGGCAATGGTTACTCCATAGTCCAAAACCAAAATCCTGGGAACCAGGTTCATCACAAATTTCATATCGTGTTCAATTAAAACGATGCCCAAATTAAATTGTTCCTGGGTTTTTCGAATGAGTCCTGCAAGTTCATTTTTTTCAGAAGCATTCATTCCTGCTGCAGGCTCATCTAAAAGAAGAAATTTTGGTTTTGTGGCGAGTGCCCTTAAAATTTCCAATTTGCGTTGTTCACCATAGGAAAGACTTCCTGCTAATGCAGAGGCCTGTGCAGATAAACCATACAAGGAAAGCAATTGAGCAGCCTCGATTCTTAATTGGGTTTCTTCTTTTAAAGTTTGAAAAGGCCTTATAAAACCCTGCCACAAACCAGGAACAACATGATTGGCAACCAAAATATTTTCTTCCACAGTTAGTTGAGGAAAAAGACGAATATTTTGAAAAGTACGAGCTAACCCAAGGCGATTAATTTGGTCGGGGCGATAATGAAGCAAACTTTTTTCATCCAAAACAACATCTCCCCCACTGGGAGAATACACTCCTGTGATCAGGTTAAAGAGAGTGGTTTTACCAGCTCCATTAGGACCAATAACAGCCATCATTTCAGAACTTTGAAGAGAAAAAGAAACCTGGTTTACGGCGGTTAATCCCCCAAATGTAACAGAAATATTTTGGATAGAAAGTGTACTCATTTTTTATCCCCTTCGGGGACAAGCTTGCTTGTCCAAAACCCCGTGGCTTGCCACGGAATCCTGGGTCCAGGGCTTACCCTGGGGTTGATACCCATTATTTTTTTCTGAATTTAAAACTGATTTCCTTATAGCCCATGAGTCCCATGGGTTTTATAATCATAATCAGAATAATCAGAAGAGAATAAATCACCATTCTAAAATCACTCACAATTCTTAAAAATTCAGGCAACACACTTAAAAGAACTGCTGCCAGTACAGAACCTGAAAAACTTCCCAAACCACCCAAAACAACCATGGCTACAATTTCTACGGATTTTAAAAAGGTAAAAGAAGAAGGATTTAAGTAAGTAATCAAATGAGCAAAAAGTCCTCCTCCTAAACCTGCAAAGAAAGCACCCCACACAAAAGCTGTTACCTTAACTTTGGTAGAAGAAACTCCTAAAGATTCAGCTGCAATTTCATCGTCTCTGACTGCACGAAAAGATAAACCTTTTACAGAATAAATACTTTTCCAAAGAAACCGAAGAGTAAAAACCATGAAAAGAAGAATCCAAAATAAATTAGTTCTTTCAGGAATGCCTGAAAAACCTCTGGCTCCTCCTACAAAATCCATATTCAAAATAATAACACGAATCACCTCACCAAAACCCAAAGTAACAATAGCTAAATAATCTCCTTTTAATCTGAGGCTCGGTAAACCAATCAAGTAGCCAAAAAAAGCAGAAACAATTCCTCCAACAAAAAGAGCAATAACAAAAAGAATTTGATCAAAAAGAAAACCCGATGGAAATAGGGGTGCCCCATACACTGTAATGGCTGCGGAAGTATAAGCTCCAATAGCCATAAAACCAGCATGGCCTAGAGAAAACTGCCCTGTAAATCCCATAACTAAATTAAGTGAGGCCGCTAAAATAATATGAATGGCAGCCAAACCTAAAACTTGAATTACATAGGGATTAATCCAGAGTAAAGAAGCCTGGTTTACTCCTCCTAAAAGTAAAATAATCCCGACCCAAAATAAAAGTCTTTTCATCACACCTTCTCTTGAGATCTTTTTCCTAAAATCCCAGTGGGTTTAAAAATTAAAATCAAAATTAAAATAATAAAAGCTAAGGCATCACGGTAAGTAGAAGAAAGATAGGCTGTAACCATGGTTTCTAAAATTCCCAAAATCATAGCTCCAACCAATGCTCCTGGGATACTGCCAATACCACCTAAAACAGCAGCCACAAAAGCTTTAATGCCTGGCATAATACCCATGAGGGGCTCTACCTTGGGATTTGATAACCCAACCAAAACTCCTGCAGCCCCTGCCAATGAGCTTCCAATAATGAAAGTAAAAGAAATAATCCTATTCACTGGGATTCCCATGAGTGATGCTGCTGTATGAGAAAAACTCACTGCCCGCATAGCTAGGCCCATCTTGGTTTTAAGAACAATAAATCTAAGAATGAGCATTAAAATGATACTCGTAATTAAAATAACAGCTTGAATATTAGTCATGCTGAATCTTCCCGTTTCAAAAAGAGGAATAGATTCAATGAGGGTAGGAAAAAATTTAGGATCGGCTCCAAAAAGCAGTTGCCCTCCGTACTCTAAAAAAAGAGAAACACCAATAGCTGTAATTAAAGCAGCAACGGGAGGAGCTGCTCGTAAAGGTTTATAAGCTAATTTCTCAATTAAAAAACCAATGAGTCCACAAACAACCATGGAAAAAAGAAGAACCAGGGGAAAAGCCGCGGAACCTCCCGAATCCATCAAAAAACGAGCCGAATAATATCCCGCCATGGCTCCCAGCATGTAGAGATCTCCATGTGCAAAATTAATGAGGCGAATCACTCCATAAACCATAGTGTAACCAAGAGCGATCAGGGCATAGATGGCACCCCAAGAGATTCCATTGATAAGTTGTTGAAGAAATTGATCCAATTGCTAGAAGCCGGAGAGGTATTCCCTTCGGTTTCTGCGGAACTCCTCGCCTTGAAGGCTCGTCAGACAGTCCTCGAAGCCTCTGGGAACACCTCTCCGGCTTTCCAAAGTTCGATTTTGTTCAAAAGCAAATATCTTTAAGGGTTCACAGATTGCGCAAAAACTACATGTCCATTTTCTATTTTTTGTACGACAAGTTTTTTTTGGGCATTACGATCTGGATCCATTGAGATGTTGCCCGAAATTCCTTTAAAATTTTGAGTTCCTGCCAACGCATCCCTCACCTTGGCTCCTTCTGTACTCCCAGCTCTTGTCATGGCATCAAATAAAAGATTGGCTGCATCATAACCTAAAACAGCCATGGCATCGGGAACAACCCCATGCTCTTTTTTAAATTTTTCAATAAATCCTTGTACAGATGGGTCTGGATCTTCTGAAGAATAATGTGTAGAAAAGTATGAATTTTCAACATATTTGCCACCAATTTCTAAAGTTTTACTTGAATCCCATCCATCCCCACCAAAAAGGCCTCCTGTAAAACCTAATTCACGGGCTTGTCTAGCTATAAGACCCACTTCGGTATAATAACCGGGTATAAAAATTCCTTCGGGATTTTTAGAAAGAATACTGGTTAACTGTGCTCGAAATTCAATATCGTTTTCGGAATAAGATTCCACAGAAGTAATATTTCCTCCCAGAGTTTTAAAAGTTTTTTCAAAAAAATCGGCAAGGCCAATGGAATAATCGTTTTTAATATCTTTTAAAATGGCCACCTTTGAAAGTTTGAGATCATTTTTAACAAACTTGGCCATAGCCTCGCCTTGAAAACTATCGACAAAACAAGCTCTGAAAATATAATCCCCTACTTGGGTTACTGCTGGATTGGTTGAAGCAGGTGAAATCATGGGAATAGAACTTTTTTGAGCCTCAGGAGCGGCTGCTAAACTCCGTGAAGAAGCTACTTCACCAAGAATAGCCACCACCTTTTGTTGTTTGATCAGTTTTAATACAGCTGTTTTTGCTTCCTCGGCTAAACTACGATCATCTTCTGTGATCATTTTTATTTGTTTACCTAAAACACCACCCTTGGCATTAATTTCCTCTGTCGCTAGTAAAATACCCTTATGAGTAGATTGTCCAAAAGTGGCCGTACCTCCCGTTAATGATCCAAACTCACCAATGCGAATTTCGTTTTTAGAAATTTGTTGGCAGGAAATGAAACAAAACAAGATTAATAAGAAACGAAACAACATAATAACTCCTTAAAGTACAGAAGGAGGAGGACATCTTTCGCAAAAAACGCGTTTTTCAAGTCGTCGAGACTTGAAAACGCTCGCTCTCGCCAATTTGTTTATTTTTTCGAAAGGACAAATTGGCTGCGAGATGCTTTTGCTTAAAGATATCCTCCTCCTTCTGTTGTTTCTAAAAAATATGTGGGCGGTACAGGATTTGAACCTGTGACTTCCACCGTGTGAAGGTGGCACTCTACCACTGAGTTAACCGCCCTAAGTTTAAGTTAATTTTGCTTTCATGGCGCACTTTTGCCAGATTTTGCCCCTCCCTCCTCGCTATCCGCTCGGCGGGACAAAATCTACACCACTGAGTTAACCGCCCTATAAAACAAATTTAACCTCTATAAAAAACAAGGCTTTAAAACAATGTTTTCTTTATGGTGGAGCAGAGCGGGATCGAACCGCCGGCCTCGTCGTTGCGAACGACGCGCTCTCCCAACTGAGCTACTGCCCCGAAAATGATCAATAGAAAATAATGGATTTTGTGCTGAAGTGCAAGTCTTTGAGCCCAAGGTGTCACTTAAGCATCTCTTGCATCTCATCTTACACCATCGAAACCTTCATGGTGCAATCGTGCTCAGAAAAATTTTCTAGGCGTGTTAATTCTTTTTTAAACTGATCCCACTTTTCTTTTTCTTCCACACTTTCTACTGTTTTTTCCATTCCTGCCAATAAGTGTTTTAAAGGATCTTTTAAATGATTTTGGAGATACAGGCTAGCCAACTCACATTGGACTGTAAAAGCCTGACTTTTAGGACCAGGATTTTTTTCCATCACCTGGAGTTGTTCTAACTTCAAACTTAAAGCTTTCATTGTATCATTTTCACTTTGAGCAATGGTAGCTAGCGCATCATAACATTTGGCTAAAAGCTGATTTTCATAAGCTACCCTGGTAGGCTTTCCCTCTAAAATCTGCCGGGCTAACTGAAAACGACGAGAAGCTTGTGGCCAATTTTTTTGATTATAATAAATAAGCCCCTGGTTTACTAACAGAGCTGATTTGGTCATCGAATCTTTTAAATGCACACTAATTTCAATGGCTCTTTGATAACTTTGCAGAGCTTGATCACCCAAATCTTTAATTAAATACATATTACCAATTCCATTATAGGAACGAAGAAGAATAGATAAAACATTGTCGGCCTGACAAATAGAAATACATTTTTCGTATTCATCAACTGCTTCTGAAAACATTTTTTGAGATCTATAACATTCAGCTAAAGAATACATGGCACGGGCCAGTGGTTCTTTTTGAGGCAAGTTTTCAAAGATTTGAATATCTTCTTTGAGGTAATTAATGGCCTCATCATATTTTTTCATCATGAAGTAAAGATGACCCAAATCGTTATTAGTGATTTGATTTAATTGATGCGGGAGAATCACTCTTGCTTTCTCACGAGACTCATGAAATTTTCGAATTGCTTCATCAAAACGACCCATCAAAACATCAATTTGGGCTAAATCATTGTGAAAACGAATTTCTTCCACAAGACAATCTTTGGCCAATAAAGCTTCCTTTAAACCTTCTGCAAAATAACTCTCGGCATCCCTCACTTTTCTTTGATGAAGGAGGCACAAACCTTTTTTCTCCCACAACTTAAGCTTGGCCTTTTGACTCACACTTGATGGATCTGCCAAATTTAATTCGTTTTCCATCTCACTTAAAAGATTTTCAGCCTCGACAAAACGATCCAACCAAATGAGCATTTCAGAACCCTTAACAGCCCATTCTACTCTGTCTTCAGGTGCAGCCTGAGGGAAACGAGATAAAAGCTTTGTAAAACATTCTAGGGCACCTTCTTTGCGGTTTCTTCTTGCTAAATCATCTCCTAACAGTTTTAAGCCTTCACAGACTTTTTCTAAATTTGATCCCAGGGATTGATGATAATAAATACGGCTTGGAGCTAATCCCAGGTTAGAATTTAAAATTTGATCATGCCAATGCTCTTGATCAAGCTCTGAAAACTTCTTTCTTAAAAGGGGAATTAAAGCTGATCTGTAAAGAAAATAGTCATTTTCTTCCATACGCAATTTTTTAACAGCCACCATTTCCCTTAAACATTTTTTTAAATTATTTTTCCCGGTCAATTTTTCTAACATGGACCGATTTAATCCGTGAGGAGCCATGGCCAGCCAACGCATCATTTCTTTCTCGGCATCATTGGGAAAACGTTCATACTCTTGCCACAACCTATCATCCAGGGATTTAGGAGATTCCATTTTACGCAATGTTTCTCCTAAGTGCAGCAATAAATCAGCATTCCACCGACCCGATTCATCAAAAAGAAGGCCCTGTTCAATTAAATGATGAATAATTTGCTCGCATAAAAATGGATTACCAAAAGTGTTACGAAACACTTCAGTAACAAAAGTTGTTTGAATTTCATCTTGCCCAATAATATTTTTAAGAAAGTGTGTGGTTTCTTCTTCATTAAAGAGAGGCACCTCAACGGTTTCAATAAAATTTGTATGTTCACTCACAGCAGATGTAAAAACTGAAAAAGCTTCTTTATCTGTTGCTGAAAGAACAATAAAAAAACGTTTAGTTTCTGGAGAAAGAATTTTTTGTTCGATCAAAGAAATAAATTCCTGAATTGGACGTGGAAGGTCGGCAGTTATTTCTTCGGGTGTGCCCCTGGAAAAATATTGATCAACATCCTCCACTAAAACAGCTTGGGCTCCATCAAAAATACGACGATCATTTTCACTTAAAGGCAGTACCACATCTTCCACTATGATTTTTTCTAACTGCAAACGGGTACGGATATTACTTAATAGTTTTGTTTTTCCTGCTCCATGCTCTCCGTGAACAAAAAGAGCCACAATAGGATGATTTTCGGATCTAAAAATTTCTAACTGCCCGTCACACGCTTCAATCACATTTCCTCTCCCAACCCATTCTGAGGTTTTAGGGACAGATGTTAAAAGAGTTTCTTGAGTTTCAATGGCATATTTTTTTCCAGAAAATTCAGAAATTTCTGCAATCACATCAGAGGCGCTACTGTATCGTTCTTCAGGTTTTTTTGATAAAAGTGAAAAAGCAACTTCATCCATGTATTTGGGCACTAAAGGGTTGATTTGAGAAAGAGGTAGTGGAGTATGCGTACGATGACGATCGTAAATTTCGTTAATATCTTTTCCAGAAAAAGGTTGAATACGAGCAAGGCAATTATAAAGCATCACTCCTACAGCATACAAATCACTTTGAATGCTATGTTTGTCTCCACGATAAATTTCTGGCGCTAAATAAGTTGGAGTTCCAACAATAGATTCTCCCCAATAACCAGCCAAACCAAAATCGATAAGAAGAGATTTGCCATTTTCTACAAACACATTTCCTGGCTTAATATCGCAATGAATTAATCCTTTTTGATGAAGGTAATTAAGGGCACGAAGCACTTGAATAAAATAATTTTCACATGCCTCATAAGAAGCATCCTTGGTTACTGCATAGAGATCAGAACCTTTCAGCCAGGGAAGAGTGAAGTAAACTTTCTTGAGTACAGAATCGTAACCATAATCATAAATTTGACCGATATTGGGATGGGAAATTTTTTTGAGAACCTTAAATTCGTTTTCGAATTGTTCAACAGAAGCTTTTTCGTTTTCTATTTCTACCGTTTTTAAAAGCTTTAAGGCTACAGGATCACCACGTGGAGGAAGAACTAAGTAAACTTCACCCATGGCCCCCTGACCTAACTGCTTTAACACGCGATATTTATTCGCAATTAACTCCACCATCACCCAAGCCCTCTTCAACCCATAAAAAACAAGTAATTTTGACAACTTAAAACTTTAGTCAATATTTTAACACATATTCCTTGAGCACTCAAAAACAAAAAAAAGAGTTTTAAATTAAGCCTCGAAGGGTTTCATCCATAGACCCTCTCTGAAAACTAGATTTATAACATATTGATATTATTAATTATTTTTAAATCACATTTTGGCTTTAGGATTGCTTTAGACTAAAACCATGCAAGAGGCCATCCATTCACTTCCTCACCCTTCCACTTATCAAAATGGATATTGGTTTTTCACTATTGGCCTCCTCTCTATTATGTTTTTTTTGGTTCTTCCACTTTCACCGTCTTGGATTGATTGGCTTGTGGTCATCAATCTTGTTGGGGCCCTGACGCTTCTTATTGCCTCCCTCACCATTGCCCACCCCCTGGAATTATCCAGCCTACCTTCCCTACTCTTGGGAATTACTCTTTTTCGTCTGGGCCTCAACATCAGTTCTGCTCGTCTCATTCTTTCTGAGGGGATGGCTAGTCCCATCATGGAAAAAATAGGGAATCTCTCCACACAAAATAATCTAGCTGCTGGTTTCCTCGTTTTTATCATCAATGCCATCATGCAATTTGTTATTGTTTCCAAGGGATGTGAACGGGTAGCTGAGGTTGCCGCCCGCTTTAACCTCGATGCCCTCCCAGGAAGACAAATGAGCATCGATGCAGACTTAAGGGCAGGCATGATTAATAGTTTTGAAGCCCAATCTCAAAGACAAGAACTTCAAAAAGAATCACGTTTTTTTGGAGCTATGGATGGAAGCATTAAATTTATCAAAGGAGATGCCATTATTGGATTTATTATTTTGGGACTCAATCTTTCTGCAGGAATTCTCACAGGAATTTTGTCCTTCGATATGAGCCCCGGTAAAGCTTTTGTGCTTTATTCCACCTTTGTCATTGGAGATGGCCTGTGCACACAAATTCCTTCCATGATGACAGCCCTAGCTGCTGCTTTATTTATCACCAGGGTATCCGATTCCAAATCACAAAACTCAATAGGAGAAGAAATCAGCCGGGAACTTTTATCCAAACCACGCATCTTAAGTTCTTCGGCCCTTGTTTGTGTGGTTTTAGGATTTCTGCCCATTTTGCCTGGAAAAATTTTATTCCCCTGTGCTGCATTTTTGTATGGTTCTTCATTATGGTTTCAATACAAAAACAAACAATTAAAAAAATCACCCAAACATTTAGAAGATTTTCTGATTGATTCTAAAGTTCAATCCCTTCCCTCTCCCTTTGTTTTAGAAATAAGTCCTACTCTGTATCAATATTTTGAAAATTCAAAAGGGCAGGAATTTTTTAATCAAGAATGTGAACAAATAAAAATGGAACTCGAAATAGAATACGGCCTTAAACTTCCCATGTTAAATCTAGCCATTAATTCTCAAGCTTCAGATCAATTTACCTATACAATCAAAGTCTTTGATATTCCCTCCTACAAGGGATTTTTCACTCCTTTTCACCAATACGCACTTAACGAGCCCCTTTTATTAGAGGGAGAAAAATCTCAAAAAATACTCACCCACCATGGCACTCCTCTTTACCTGTTGGATAAAAAAGAAGAACGAACCGGCATTCCAATCCAGGAAGCCAACGAAATTCTTAAAACACGAATTAAAAAAATATGGCTTCGTTATGCTCATCGTTTTTTAGGAATTCAAGAAACCAAGGAACTCATCAGAAATCTGGAAAAAAGCGAACCCGAGCTTATTCGCGAGGTTGTCCCAAAACTTATTTCTTACAATCGTTTAACCGACCTTTTAAAAAGACTTGTTGAAGAAGAAATTCCAATCAAAAATCTAAAACAAATTTTAGAGGCCATCGCTTTAACCCTTCCTGATACCAAAGATCCTGTTTCTCTCACAGAAACCATACGCACTCATCTTAAAGACCTTATCAGCTATCGTTATCAAAATTCTGAAAATGCCATTCCTGTTATTTTGTTGGATGACAGCATTGAAGATGAAATAAGAAAAGCCATCATTAAAAGGGAAACCGAATCTTACCTGGCCCTACCCCTTGCTATAACAGAACAAATACTTTCTCAGTTCAAAGCAAAGATCAACAAACAAAGTCCCCTCGTTATTTTAACGCATATGGATATTAGACGTTATGTACGAAAATTAATCGAACATGATTTTCCTCATTTGGCTGTTTTATCTTTTCAAGAACTAGAACCCAATATCACCATCAAAGAAAAAATCAGAATTAACTTAAGGATGGAGGCGGCATGTTAACTTCCCCTGAAGAAAAACTTTTAAAAAGACTCGAAAAAGAAGAAGTTGCTTTTAGGGAATCCGAAGTATGGCGCATGTTGGGCACATCCCCGGAGGGATTAAAAAGCATTGTCCTGCAAGTAAAAGATAAATTTTCGAACAACCACCAGTTAAATCAAGATTTTGAAGAATATAAAACAAATTTTGAAAGGGAATACGATACGAGAAAACAAGGGCAAACCCTTGATCCCCGTATCTTGTGTGCCATTAGAGTATGAATATACAAATTAATACCATCGGATTAAATACCACCATCTCTCCAACATCCTCATGGGATGAAGAAGAAAGCGACTATCTCATTTTACTTATTGATAGTTACGATAACGAATTATCTGAAATTACAACAAATTTAAAAGAACAACTAAGTCAAAAACAAGAAATAAACCAAGAAATTGGGTTTCTCGAATCGCTTCTTAATTCCTATTCTGTCACATTGGGTTATTTAGAAATTTCCAAAGAAGATTATGAGACCCTACAAAAAATAAATCCTGAAATTGCAGCTACAGCAACTGATACTGGTTACCTTGTAGAAAAAACAAGTATCGAAGATCTCATTAAAACAGGCGAAGATAATCTTTCCCAACTTACTGCCGATGCCGAAATTGTCTCACTTCAAATACAATCCCTTGTAGATAAAAGAAAAAATGCAATCACCCTTTTTTCAGGGCTTCTAGCCAGTAAAAATGAAACCTTGATGAGTATAATCAGAAACTTAAAAACATAAAGGAGCATTATGTTAATTACAGCCACAGATCAAAGCCATTCCATCACTTCTCTTCCAACATCCAACACCATGGATAATCTGATGTATATCCAAATGCTTCTTTTAGATGATGCCAACGATCAAGTAAAAGGACTTTCCCAGAAAATGCGTGCTAATTTAGAACTTAAAAAAAATTACAGAACAGAAATTAATAACCTGGAAAGAATTTTAAACACTGTTTTAGCAAATGGCAGCGGGCCAGATGGTAATAAAAAAATAAAATCTGGTAACGGCGAAGAAAATGGGGATACCCCTGATGATCCAACCCTTAATCCAATAAAAATTTTGAATAACTGCCCAGAAGCAGCTTTTTTAGCCACACCCTCCTATACTGATGGATCTATTAAGGATTACGCATATCGAACCGATCTTAATGGTGGTCTTGGAGGAGTGGAAAGCAGCAGTGGTGGTATAAAAATCCTTGATTATACAGAACGTACCAGCAACGAAGGCCCTAATGGCACACCCATTTATTGGCGCGAATACTTTGTAGAGCAAAAATCAGTTGAAAATGGGATTAAATATCTAGAAAACAAATTGGATGGTTTAAATTCTGATAGTGATCGATTGGGTCTTTCTCTCCAAGACCTTACCGGCAAAAGAAAAATGATACTCGAAATTTTAACTGGCCTCATCGGAAAACAAGGGGATCTCACCTCTCAAATTACAAGGAATATCGGAAAATGAATCAAACATCACTTCCATCCATTGCTCCTTATTCGCCTCCTCTTGCTTTAGGAGGTCTTACAGACGATTTGGGTTTGCTAGAAAAAGATTTTTCATCTCAAAAAAATGACCAGAAAATAAAAATGGAACAAAAATTTAAAAAATGGATGAGTTCATCCCTTGCGCGCCAGAAAAAAATGGAAAAGTTAATCAAGCTGGTGGTTAAAAAAAATTCGGGCCCTTTTTTCATGAAACTTTTTCAAAAAGTAATTAATTTGGTCACTGCACCCCTTAATTTAGTACAAGATTCTCTTCTCAAACTCATTCCACCAAAATTAAGACAACATTTTTCAATCTTATTTTCCATTGCAACTTCCTTTATTCCTCCAGTGGCTCCTCTTTCACTTTTGGTTCATAGTCAAAAACTGCTTAAGCTTATTCAGATAGGTGCTCAAATGGCCCAGCAAGGCCTGGGGCAGGGCAGCGCATGGTTACAATCCAAAATTGCCTTTAAAAAAAAAGATGCCGAAATGGAAATCGCAAAAGCAAAACTTTTCGAAGCCGAACAGGAAAAAAATGTAACTACCGAACAAAATACGATGATGCAAAAGAAGAAACAACTAACCCATATTTCTGAAATTATTTCCACAATTTTAGAAAACAAAGGAGGATTATGAACCTATTATCACCAGAGAGCCTGCTCTCATTTGTTAACAATCAGGATAGAATAGACCAGGGGGATTTAGATGCCGAGCAACAAGCCTCTGTTATGAATCGCTCGATTTTAAAAGAAAATGAAAAACTAAAAGAAGAAGATCAAAAACTCAATTATCAAAAAAAGAGTAATGTCTTTCAACATCTAGTAACCATGGCCTTTACCATGGCTAGTTCTATTGCTGATATGTTTATGGAAAATAATATTATGAATAAACCCAAGGAAGAACAAAAAAAACTTTCTGCCATTTGGGGATCAGTTTTGAATGTTTTTAGTACCATTGGAGATTTAGTTAAAAGTCTAGATCCCTATCGCTGGAAAGCTCAAAGAAAGGATTAAAATGCAAATTACTACCACTTCACCCACTCAAAATACTTCCTTTAACACCACTCTGGCTCCAGAGATGAGCTTTGAAATAGCTTATTTAGATGAGATGGAAGAAAAAATTTCATCTCTTAGCCAAGAGGCTGAAATGAAGGGCAAACTTCTTTACCACTATGGTAATCAAGCAACAAAATTAAAAATGATATATCATAAAAAAGGAGATAAAATTTATCATAGCTATAAAAAGCTAGATTGGGTTTCATCTGGTTCTGAAATTCTTGCTAAACAAGGAAAAAAACTAGCCGAAGCTCATCCTTTTTTTAAGAAAAAATACACTCCTAAAGTTGCATTAGGGCGCGAAATAGAACGATTAGATCAAATGATAAATCGAATTAAAAAAGATTTAACAAATTTGAGTTCTGAAAAAAATCATCTGATTCAAAAACGAGATTTGTTGGCAGATAAATTAAAAAATATGTTAACACCCCAAGTTACTTATACTTAGAAGCAATGGGAAAACGCCTGCCCATGCCAAAGGCTTTGCCTGAAACTTTAAGACCAGGCCCTAATTGGCGGCGTTTGTATTCACTTCTCTTAATCATATTTAAAACTTTTATAACCACAGCACGAGGAAAATTCTTTTTAATAATTTCATCAACACCCAACCCATCCTCAATAGCTAATTTTAAAATTCCATCCAGTTGATCATAAGGAGGAAGAGTATCTTGATCTTTTTGATTGGGTTTAAGTTCTGCTGTAGGAGCTTTGGTTAAAATATTCTCTGGGATGATATTTTTTTTGCGGTTGATGCACCGACATAATTCATAAACTTGACCTTTATATAAATCTGAAATAACAGCCAGCCCGCCTGCCATATCACCATAGAGAGTTGAATAACCAACAGCTAACTCCGATTTATTCCCAGTAGTTAAAACCATATGCCCCTCTTTATTAGAAAGAGCCATTAAAAGATTTCCACGAATACGAGCTTGAATATTTTCTTCGGTAGTGTTGGCCTTTTTCTTTCCAAACAGTTTGATAAAACCAGCTTCAAAAGAACGATGAATTTTATCGATGGAAATGGTTTTTGTTTTTATTTTTAAATTCTGAGCTAGAGCTACAGCATCCCGAATACTTTCCCTGCTTGTATAACGGGAAGACATTAAAATGCCGATAACATTTTTAGGCCCAAGAGCTTTCACTGCAAGAGCTGCAACCAAAGCTGAATCAACACCTCCTGATAAACCTAAGACCACTTTCTTAAATCCACATTTTTTTACATAATCTTTAAGCCCCAAAACAAGAGCCTCATAGGTTAGAGCTACCTCATCAAGAGGGGCTAAAGAAGATCCTTCTTTTTCTTCTGTATCAACCAGCGTTATATTCTCCTTAAAAAAAGGCGAGAGAGTTAAAAGTTTGCCAGTACTTGAAACAAACATGGATCCACCATCAAAGATAAGTTCGTCGTTGCCTCCAACTTGATTCACATAAAGTAAATCAACCGCATTTTTTTTAGCACATCTTTGCAGCAGTTGAATACGGTGATGAATTTTTCTTTTGGAATAAGGGGAAGCTGATAAATTTAAAATAAGATCTGCCCCGGCACGCTTTAATTCTTCTACAGGATCCACCGCATACAAACGATGAGACTTGATTTCAGATGTATTCCAAATATCTTCACAAATGGTGAGTCCTATTTTTTTTCCACAGAATTCAATTGGAGGAACAAAACTACCTGGTTCAAAATAACGGGTTTCATCAAACACGTCATAACTCGGAAGTAATCTCTTAGAAATACGGGTTATTATTTTGCCTCTCTCACACCATACAGCCTGGTTATAAAGAGGCGCTCCCACACCCTGTGCATTTTTTGCTATACTTCCAAAAATTAAGGATACCTCGTCTGTTTTTTTTGCAATCTCTTCTGTAAAAGTTTCTATTTCAGAAATAAAATAGGGTAAATCCAAGAGATCCCGAGGAGGATACCCCACCAAAACCATTTCAGGAAAACAAACCAGTGTTGCTCCTAAAGCCTTGGCTTTATTGTAAAATTTAAGAATTTTTCGAGCATTTCCATCCAGATCTCCAACAATACAATTCATTTGAACCAAAGCAATCTTCATTTTTCTCCTTGACGAAAGGTTTATTTTATAAAAAAATACATAAAATTCAATATCTTATTTAAGAATTTTGGAGGATTTATGGCACGTGTTACTGTTGAGGATTGTTTAGAGCATATAGGTAATCGTTTTACTTTGGTTCATATGACTGCAAAAAGAGTGAGACAATTAGAAAAAGGCGCCAAACGTTTAGTGGGTAGCAAAAACAAAAATGTGGTTGAATCGCTTCGTGAGATTGCAGATAGCAAAGTGCGCATGATCAAGAAAAAAGCAGAATAATCATTTTTCAACGCTGCTTAAAAAGGTGGACACTACCACCTTCATAGAGTTCACTAGCTTCCATAATACTTTCAGACAAACTAGGATGCGGATGGATGGCCATAGCCAAATCAGTTGCAGTAGCCCCCATTTCAATCGCTAAGACCATTTCTGCAATTAAATCACCAGCCCCATGTCCTGTAATGCCAGCACCTTTTACCTGTCCGTTTTTTGGATCTACAATAATTTTGGTCAATCCATTAGTTTTTCCTCTGCTCACTGCAGCACCCAAAGCAATCCAAGGAAAGGTTAATACCCTCACTTCTTGTCCTAATTTTTTAGCTTCGTTTTCAGTAAGTCCGCACCAGGCAATTTGAGGATTGGTATAAACAACACATGGGATTGCCTTTGCATCAAAACGTGCTGGATTCCCTTTTAAATTATCCACTACAATTCTGGCTTCGTAACTCGCTTTGTGAGCCAGCATGGGGCCAGGACAAATATCACCAATGGCAAAAATATGGGGCTCTTCGGTTTTTTGGTGGGGATCCACTACAATAAAACCTTGTTTATCAAGTTTAACTTGAGTTGCAGAAAGATTAAGCCCGCTAGAATTTGGAATTCTGCCAACAGCAATAAGCACCTTATTAAAAATTTCTTCTTTTAACCCTTGAAGAGTTTCTATTTTAACTTTAATTTCACCCTCTATTTCATTCAAACTTAAAATTCTCGAAGACAAATACAAAGCAGAAAATTTTTTCTCCATTTTTTTTCTTAAAGGAGCAACTAAATCAGGATCTGTTTGAGATAAAAGAGTTGGAAGCTGTTCTACTAAAGTAACCTGGCTCCCCAATGCTGCATAAACACTTCCTATTTCCAAACCAATATAACCACCACCTATCACTAAAAATTTTTGAGGAACATCTTCTAAATCAAGAGCACGAGAAGAATTCATTAAAAAAGGAGACTCAAAATGCCAGGCTTCTGGAATAAAGGGCCTAGAACCCGTAGCAACAACGGCATAATCAAAGCTTAAATGCTCTTCACCTCCATTTTCATCATTTAATCTTAAAGTATGAGCATCTAAAAAACTTCCTCGGCCAGAGTAAAAACGAACTTTTCTTTTAGAGGCCAATTGTGAAAGACCTTTAGATAATTGGCTAATCACTTTGTTTTTATATTCTCTCAACCTCGATAAATTAATTTTTGGTTCCCCTAAATCAATACCACATTCTGTTAAATAATTTTTTTCATCTAAAAGTTCACTTAAATGAAGAAGGGTTTTAGAAGGAATACACCCTACATGCAAACAAGCCCCTCCTAGAGCCCTGTTTGTATCAATCAGGGTTACTTCAAACCCAGCATCAGCAGCACGAAAAGCTGAGTGGTAGCCACCAGGCCCAGCACCAAGCACTGCAAGTTGGGTTTTATTTTTTTGAATAACCATTTGGATTTTCAATTGAATTTTTTATTTTTATTAAAAACCTGGCCGCATCAGCTCCATCAATAACCCGATGATCATATGAAAGTGAAAGTGGTAAAATCAAGTCGGTTATTATTTTGCTCCGCCTTTTTACCAATTTTTCATGTGCCTTACCCAAGCCCAACACTGCTACTTCTGGAGTGCGAACCAAGGGAGTAAAATAAGTGCCTCCAATGGGCCCTAAATTACTTAAAGAGAAAGAAGAACCCTCTAACTCAGATAACTCAAGTGTTCTCTTTTGAGCACGATGAGATAAATCGATAAGCTCCGAATTAATTTGTTTCACTGTTTTTTTATCACCATCACGAATAACAGGCACAATAAGACCTTCTGGGGTATCTATGGCCACGCCTATATGAAAGTATTTTTTAAGAATCAGGATTTGTTCTTCCTCAATCAAACTTGAATTAAACCGTGGTTCTTCTTGAAGAGCTTTCACTAATAATTTAATGATAAGAGGAGTAAGGGTAACCTTTAATTTTTTCTTTAACTTCACCAACTCTGTCAGTGAAGCATCCTCGCATTGGGTAACATGTGGAATGATTTTCCAAGATAAGGATGTTCTTTCAGAAATAACTCTTCTGAGTTTTGAAAATTTTTGTTTTTCAACAGGGCCATGCTTTTCAAAATCTTGCGCTGACAAAGGGAGCGTTTGTTTTAATTGTTCTAAACGTCTGGCTGCTGGTCCCATCTTACTGATGGCTTGAGGTAAAACCGAGGATGATTTTTTTTGAAGAGGCAACTCATTTTTTGTACCACGCACCGATGATTCTCCTAGAATTAAAATGGGATCTCCCACACGAATCACTTGACTTTCATGAGCAAGCACAGAAGAAACAATCCCCTCTTCACTGGCAGGGATTTCTATTACAGCCTTATCAGTTTCTAATTCAATAATACTTTGTCCCTTTGAGATTTTATCTCCTGGTGAAACAAAAACCTTAACCACTTCACCCTGGATTATATTTTCTCCCAATATGGGAAGTTTAATTTCTATCATTATCTTTGTATAGGGTTTGGCTTACTTAAATTAATTTTATATTTTAGTATAAACTGATCAAGTTTTTTCTCATCTATTTTTTTCTGATGCACCAACTCTCTTAAAATAGAAAGAACAATGGAATTTTCATCAACCTCAAAAAAATCACGAAGCTCTTCTCTACTTCCGCTACGACCAAAACCATCGGTACCTAAAACAAAATAAGGTTTATTCATCCATTTTCCTAAAGCAAGCGGGAGAGCTTTTAAATAATCTGAAACAGCTACAACCACCAAAGAGTTGCTGGATAATTGAGTACAAAAATAAGGAATTTCCTTATGAGAGCCAAGCCTCTCTACTCGATCAACCTCACAGGCCTGCCTATAAAGAGATTTATAACTTGTTACTGAAAACACACAAGAAGAAATACCTAAATCTAATAAAATCTCTTGCGCCTTTAAGGCTAAAGGCACCAAGGCTCCGCTGGCTAAAATATCAGCCTTAGGAGAATCAGGAATATCCTTTTTAGACAAGGGATAAATTCCCTTGATAATTCCCTCTCTCACGCCTTCTGGCATAGGGAGCATGACATAGTTTTCATTGGTAACCGTTAAGTAATAAAAAATATCTTCACCTGCTTCCATTCTTTTTAAACCATCTTCAATAATAATAGCCAGCTCATAGGCATAGGCAGGATCGTAGCACAGAAGATTAGGAACAGATAAAGCAAGAATATGGCTTTGACCATCCTGATGCTGAAGCCCTTCTCCTGCTAAAGTAGTACGACCAGAAGTAGCCCCAACTAAAAACCCCCTTGTGCGCATATCAGCCGCAGCCCAGATCAGATCACCCACTCTCTGAAAACCAAACATGGAATAAAAAATAAAAAAAGGAATCATGGGAAGGCCATGAGCAGCATAAGAAGTACCTGCAGCTATAAAAGAACAAAGCCCCCCTGCTTCATTAATTCCTTCTTCCAAAATTTGTCCATCACGAGATTCGCGATAATAGAGCAAATTTTCTTTATCAACGGGTTCATAAATTTGTCCACGACTAGAATAAATACCACATTGACGGAAAAGAGATTCCATCCCAAAAGTTCTGGCTTCATCGGGAATAATAGGCACAAGATGATTTCCCCATTTTTGTTTAAGTAATTTAGATAAAATCCTTACAAAAGCCATGGTTGTAGAAACAGATCGATCCTTTGTTCCTTCATAAAATTCATTATATAAATCTCTATGAGACATTTTAAGAGAAGAAGCCGAGGAAGAACGTAATGGCATAAAACCACCCAAAATTTTTCTTCTTTCTTTTAGATAAATAATTTCAGGACTTGTTTCAAGAGGACTAAAAAAGGGAGCCAACGCCACTTCATCATCGGTAATAGGAATAGCAAACCGGGTTCTAAAATCTCTTAATTCATCCTCGTTTAATTTTTTTTGTTGATGTGTAATATTTTTTCCTTCTCCGCTTTCACCCAAGCCATATCCTTTAATGGTTTTAGCCAAAATAACAATGGGAGATCCCTGATGCTTGGTTGCAGCAAGATAAGCCTGATAGATTTTTGTGGAATCGTGCCCTCCTCTTTTTAATTTTTTTAAATCCTCATCACTTAAATGATCTACCATTTTTTTTAAGCGCTTATTCACTCCAAAAAAATGTTCACGAATATAATCCCCCTTGGAAGTACTGTATTTTTGATATTGTCCATCACACACTTCCTGCATTCTGTCTTTTAACAATCCATCCTTATCTTTTGCCAAAAGAGGATCCCAATCAGAACCCCAAATTACTTTGATCACATTCCAGCCCGCGCCCAAAAAAATAGACTCCAATTCTTGAATGATTTTTCCATTACCACGCACAGGGCCATCGAGACGCTGCAAATTACAATTAATGACAAAAATAAGATTATCTAAATTTTCTCTACTTGCTAGCGTTAAAGCTCCAAGAGATTCGGGCTCATCAACTTCTCCATCCCCCATAAAAACCCACACTTTTCCTGTATTGGCTTTTAATATTCCTCGATCAATGAGGTAACGATTAAACCGGGCCTGATAAATAGCCATCAAGGGAGACAGCCCCATAGAAACAGTAGGAAACTCCCAAAAGTGCGGCATCAGCCAGGGATGTGGGTAAGAAGAAAGCCCAGATCCGGTTGTTTCATGACGAAAGTTTTCTAAATGATGACGGGTAAGCCTGCCCTCTAAAAAAGCCCTTGCATAAATGCCAGGTGAGGCATGACCTTGAAAATAAACTAAATCACGATTTTCATGACACTCCCGCCCTCTTAAAAAATGATTGAAAGCCACCTCAAAAAGGGTTGCAGCAGAAGCATAAGTGGAAATATGCCCTCCAATTCCTGCATCTTCCCGATTGGCCCTTACCACCATAGCCATGGCATTCCAGCGAATCAGGCTACGAATCCTCCATTCGATCCCCATGTCTCCTGGATATTTAACCTCATTTTTTACCGGAATAGTATTAATATAGGGCTTATTTTTCTTTTCCCTTTTCATTTGAACTATCTTAAAGGAAGATTCTGATGAAAACAATTCTTTTACTGTTAACCCTTATCACTTCAAATGCCTTTGGAGAAGAACAAAGCCATTCTGCTACTGTTACTTTTACCATTCTCAATAGTGGTCTGCCTGCCTCTGCCAATGCCTGGTGGGGGCTCTATAAGCCGGGAGTAAGAAATCCCGTTCGATTTTCATCTTGGAATTATACTGGCAAAAAAACAGAATTGTTTGAAGGAATATACGATTTAGGTGTTTTTTATGATGAAGCGGGAAGCTCTCAATCGGTATGGTTTGAAAAAGTTCACATTATCGGGAATGTTGTTCAAACTTTAGATGTAGCCCAAGTAGAAGAAACAAAAAATCGACTTTCAAACATGAATCAAGAAACAGCAGAACATCTTCTAAATGCATTAAACTCCATCCCCCCCAATGATGGAAATTGACGGAACCCCCTCAGAAATGTAATGATTATTAATAAACTATGTCTCAAAGCGCTGTTCAAAAATGTCCAGATACAAGGCAAACAAAAAATCGAATCGAGAGGCGTACTTAAATGTACGTTGAGCGATTCAATTTTTTGTTTAACGAAGTAGATGGGCATTTTTCAACAGCGCTTCGCCACCCTAGCTCAGTTGGTAGAGCAACTCATTCGTAATGAGTAGGTCACCGGTTCGAATCCGGTGGGTGGCTCATGATATGCAAAATATACAAAAACCCTTTGATCGCTTAGTTGAAATTATGTCCAGGCTTCGTGGTCCTTCTGGATGCCCTTGGGATTTAGAACAAACCCACGAAAGTCTTATTTGTTATCTCATTGAAGAAAGTTACGAAGTAATTGATGCCATTCATGCCCAAGATCCAGAACAACTAAAAGAAGAACTAGGTGATTTAATTTTACAAGTTGTTTTCCATGCTCAACTGGCAAAAGATGAAAAAAAATTTAATATTGACCAAGTGATTGATACAATTTGTGAAAAACTAGTAAGACGCCATCCCCATATTTTTGGCAGTGTACAAGCCAAAACTGCTAAAGATGTTGTTAAAAACTGGGATGCAATTAAAGCAAATGAAAAAAAACAAGGAAAAGAAACGAGTATTTTAAGTTCTATTCCTAAAAGTGCTCCCGCTCTTTTTCAATCTTTTGAGTTATCTCAAAAAGCAGCTAAAGAAGGTTTTGATTGGCCCGATACCACAGGCGTTATGGAAAAAATCCAGGAAGAAATAAATGAGTTTAAAGAGGCCCTCCAAAAAAAATCAAAAGAACACATTGAAGCTGAAGCTGGAGATCTGCTTTTTTCAATCAGTAATCTTTTAAGACACTTAGGAATCCAGCCCGAGTTAGCCCTCAGTATTTCTAATCAAAAGTTTCGAAAACGGTTTTTGATTTTAGAAAATAAGGTTCAAAAAACGGGGAAAAAAATGAAGGAATTAAAATTAAATGAACTTGAAAAATTTTGGCAGGAAGCCAAACAGGAGTTGGGTTCCTAATGCGTTTCGTTCTTCTTTGCATCTTCTTTTTTATTCCATGTATAGTTTTTGCTCTCTCACCTGAAGAATATCTCTGCTTTCGAAACCCCAAGGCATATGATGCAATTTTTGATCTGATTGCTTCAGGCCAAAATCAAAAAGCCATTGAAAAAATTCATCATATGCTAGAAGAAAAAAATTATCAGAAAAACCGAAACCTCCTTCTTTTCTTACTCGGAAAACAATATTGTCTTGCCAATAAACCAAAGGAAGCTATTTTTTATTTAAAACAAGCTTTAAGTCCAGATTTTATTTTGAAAGACCATCTTATTTATTGGCTTCTGAAAAGTTACAATCAAAATCAAGAACCCTTGGCAGTATTAAATCTTCTGAAAGAATATCCAGTTAAAAATTCTAACCGCTTAGTTGATCATCGTATTTTTTGGGAGGAAGTGAAGGCTTTCATTGAGCTTCAAAATTGGGATGAAGTGAACAAAAAACTAGACCAAAGGTTTAAAGACAAAAAAGAAGAATCCGAAAAAATTTACTACTATCAAATTTTGGTTGCGGATTTAAAGGGTGATCACACATTGGCTACAACACTGATACGCAAAACCTTGGTAGAAAATGCAGGCGGCCCTTATGAAAGAGAATTATTCTCTATTCTGTTAAAAAGTGATCAAATTCCCCCTGACTTTCTAACAAAGGAAGAATGGCTTCAAAGAGCCAACCAGCTTGTAACGATAGGCAAACCCTACCTTGCCCTGCCCCTTTACTCAAAATATCTAAATACTCCCGAAGATGAACTAAGATTAGCAGAAAGCTTCTTTAAGGCTAAACGTTACCTAGAAGCTTCAGAACTTTATTTAAAACTTTGGCATTCTGATGCCATCTCTCAAACCATCACTTTGAAAGATAAACTTCTTAAAAGTTTAGCTAGGTCTAACCGTTTTGAAGAAGCCATTGATTGGCACACAAAATTTATAAAAAATGATCCAGACTCTTCCTTTGCAAAAACATCTCGGTCTAAAATCGCCTTTCTTTATTTTGATTCTGGCAACTTTCAGAAAGCAAAAGAAGCCTACATGGAATTAATTTTAAAATCATCCGGATCCGAACAACAAAAATATTTACACCTTCATTTTTGGTCAGCCTATCTCACAGGAGATTTTCAACCGGCAAGTGACGATTTAGAAAAATTAGAAAAAACAAAAATGTCTCCTCACTGGATTAGTTACTGGAGGGCCAGGCTCAATGAAAAACAGGGACATCCAGAAATAGCCAAAAGCTTTTACCAAAAATTAATTTCAGAAAAAAAAGGATATTATTCGTGGCTGGCTACTCAAAAACTTTCTACTCAAACGCTGTTGCCATTAACCTTAATTGATGCCAAAGTAATTAATGATATCCCCGATAAAAGATCTAGCACAGATTATCCAAAATATGCTCTACCTGCAGAAAATTTAGCCCGCTCTATTGCTCTCTCACAAGTAGGCCTGCTTTCTGATGCCTATCAAGAATCTCTTGGCTCTTCTGATCATGATTTATCTGTACAAGAAAAACTTGAATTATGGATGCTGGCTTCTAATTTTCACAGGATCAAAAGTTTTGGGCAAGCATCTCTTAAAAAAGGAAATTATAATCATCCCTCTTGGTCCCTGGCCTATCCCATCGCCTATCATCCCTGGGTCCATGAAGCTGCGTCTTATTTTAACATGAATGAAAACTTGATTTGGGCTATTATGAGCCAGGAGTCTTCCTTTCAACCTCAAATTACTTCACAAGCTAATGCGATAGGTCTCATGCAAATTATTCCATCAACAGGTGAAGAAATTGCAAAAGATTTAGGGCTGCTTCAATTTCATTCTGAAGATTTAGAAAGCCCAACAATTAATATTCGTTTTGGCTCCTGGTATATTAAAAAACTCTTGGATCAATTTGATAGACGCCTAGCGTATGTTTTTGCAGCTTATAACGCAGGCCCTGAGGCCATTAACAGATGGAAATCTTGGAGTAAAAATTTGGAAGATGATGAATTTATTGAATTGATTCCTTATGAAGAAACAAATCATTATGTTAAAAATGTTTTGTCTAATTATTGGGTTTATGAAAAATTAAATAAAAATTTGCATGATAAATAAAATAAAAAAAGGCAGCTTGATTATTGCCCATGGATCTCAAGTTAAACAATTTAACTCTGATTTTTTAAAACTAGTTGGGCAAATCAAAAGAATTGTAAAACCCATCCTGATAACAGCTGCATTTTTAGAATGCGGCAAACCAAGCATTACAAGTGGAATGGAATTTCTTGAGAAAAAAAGAGTAACTGAAGTGTTAGTTATTCCTTATTTTTTGGGAGCAGGTAAGCATATTACCTTTCATATTCCTCAAATTTTAAAATCATGGCAAAAAACAAGGCCTCAAATTAAAATTAAAATAATCAAACCTATTGGCCAAGATAAAATAATGCTTAAACTTATTTCATCTTTGATCCAAAAAAATCTAATCCATTCCTAATCGACCCAAACGACCAGAAATACGAGACAAAAAATACATCCAGTAAAAAAACATCGACGCAAAAATAAAAAATATCATATTAAAAATAATTGAAATCCAAAATCCACCCCAGTTTATTTGACCACTGTCTAAAACTGATCTCACACCCTCAAAAATAAAAGTGCTAGGAATAAGCCGAGAAAAAAATTGAGCCCATTCTGGTAAAATAGACAAAGGATAATAAATGGCCGAAAAAGGTTGGATTAAAAAAGGAATCCCCCAGATCAAGGCTTGCACAGCATTTCCCCAGCGAATTAAAAGTCCTGAAGTTAACACTCCTAAACCCCATCCAAAAAGCAGCAGACTCCCCATGAATGGAACCAATTTTAGTCCCATGCTTCCCACAAGATTAAAATGATATAACAGTAGGGCAAGAATGGCTAAAATAGTCGTGATGGCCATCGTTTTTAAAACACCATAAAGAAAAGTAGCCACCATCCATTCCCAGAGCTTTAAAGGAGAAATAAGAAGGTTAACAATATTTTGAGACCAAATATCTTCAACAATAGAAAGAGTTACTCCCTGCTGGCTTCGGTAAAGAACATCCCAAAAAATCATGCCATTAATAATATAACCAAAACCCTTATAAACAGGCCCCGCAATTGTTTGGATATAAATGCTCATAAAGCCCCATACTAAAAGTTCCATAACGGGCCAAAAAAATAATTCTAAAGTTCGTGAAACACTACGACGATGGAGATAAAAATATCTCAAAAACATAACCTTGATTCTTTGAATAGAATGAATCATCTTTTTTCTCTTACTAACTTAATAAAAACATCTTCCAAGGCTGTGCAACCATATTGGTTAACAATTTCATCATGCGTTCCTGCAGTTAAAACCTTGCCTTCATTGATAAAAAAAATACGATCACACATTTGTTCTACTTCTAGCATATTATGTGAAGTAAAAATCATTCCAATATCCTTCTCTTGATTTATCTTCTTTAAAACTCCACGTACTACATCGGCCATTTCAGGATCTAGGCTTGCTGTAGGTTCATCTAAAAAAACAAGTTTTGGTTCGTTTAAAAAGCATTTACAAAGATTAAGACGTGTTTTTTCTCCAGAAGAAAGAGCGCCAGTTAAACGCGTGCGTAAGTGGTGCATAGAAAAAATTTCTAAAACCCATTCTATTTTTTCTTGAACCTTAGACACATTATAAATACCAGCATAGATATTTAAATTTTCTATAACCTTTAAATTGCCAGGAAGTTGAGTGTAGGCCGATGAAAAGTTAATTTGACCTGCCATTTTATGTCTTTGGGTTGTGGGAGAAAATCCTAAAACACTCACAGAACCATGAGTGGGAGTTAAAAGCCCCATGAAGATATGAATGGCTGTTGTTTTGCCAGCTCCATTAGGGCCCAAAAGCCCTACAATTTCACCACGAGAAACATTGAGAGAAAGATCACTTAAAGCCAATACATCCCCATATTTTTTAGATAACCCAATAGCCTCTAAAAGAAATTCCATTCCACTTGAAATAAAACCTCTTTTCACTATAGTCAACCCTAAAGCGGGTCATATTTTTATGAAGCAAAAAAAAGTAGCAGCCTTTGAGGCCAGACTTGGCCTTAAAATGAAAAAACTCATTGAGAAGCATCAGGCCATCCCTCTTGTAGCTTCTGTTTTAAAAGAAATTCCTCTCACTGAAAATAAAAAAGCCTTTGAAGTTTTTTCTCAAATTTCTTCTGATGTTTTTGATTACATTATACTTCTCACTGGAGTTGGCACTAGAACTTTTATTGAAACTCTTTCAACACACATTCCAAAAGAAAAAATTATTGAAATTTTATCCCAACAAAAAATTATTGTTCGTGGCCCCAAACCTGCCACAGTTTGTAATCTTAATAAAATTCCTATTGTCTTGAAAGCCCCAGAACCCAATACCTGGAAAGAAATTTTAAGTTCCATTCAAGACCACTTTTCAATTCATTCTAAAAAAATACTTATTATCGAATATGGCACTCCCAATGAACAACTCATTTTGGCTCTAACCACACTTGGTGCTCACATTCATACCCTTTCCGTCTATCGTTGGAGTTTACCCGACGATTTAAAACCAGCCCGTGAGGTCATTGAACAAATCATTCAACAAAAGGTGGATTTTGTTCTTTTTACAAGCGCTATCCAAGTTGATCACATGCTGCAAATTGCACAACAGATGAAAAAAGAATTACCTCTTAGAAAAGGGCTCTATCACAGTGTGATCGCTTCGATTGGCCCCGTTACAAGCGAAAGGCTTGCTGAAAAACAAATTTTTCCTGACATTGAAAGCTTTCCTAATAAAATGGAAGATTTGGTTGAAATAGTTTCCCAAAAAGGACCAAAAATTTTGGATGAAAAACAAAAGAAAAAACTTTTTAATCAAACCTCACCTTCTTTCATGAGATTGACCAGTTTGTTAAAACCAACACCCATTATTCCTGTGTGGTTCATGCGTCAGGCAGGACGTTACATGACTGAGTACCAGTTGGTTCGTGCTCCTCAAAATTTTCTGTCTTTTTGTAAAGATGCCGATCTTTGTATTGAAGCTACTCTTGGAGCCGTAGAAAGACTAGGAGTTGATGCTGCAATTATCTTTTCAGACATTTTGCTTGTCTTAGAACCCATGGGATTTAAATTACATTACCCAGAAGGCCCTGCTATTGATAATCCCATTCAAAGTCCAGATGATCTTAAAAATCTTAAACCTGTATCAATGGATCAATCTTTGCCCTTCCTCAAAAAAGCCATTCAAGGAGTAAAAAAAAATCTTCCTGCACGCATTCCACTCATTGGTTTTTGTGGTGCTCCCTTCACCATGGCTTCTTACATCATTGAAGGAGGAAGCACAAAAGATTTTAAAAAAACAAAACATTTCATGCAAACCTATCCAAAGGCCTGGCATGAACTCATGGAGCAGCTCACAAACAACCTGGCTAGCTTACTCCTTTTTCAAATAAAAGCTGGCTGTGAGATTGTACAGGTTTTTGATAGCTGGGCATCCCAACTATCACCTCAAACATATCAAGCTTTTGCACTCCCTTATACGCAAAAACTTTTTTCCCTCATTCCGTCAAACATTCCTGCTATTCATTTTGGAAGTTTTGGACCAAATCTTCTTTCTGAACAAATTCAAGGTGGCGGAAACATTATCAGCCTGCATTCTAGCATAGACCCCAGGATGGCTGTTCAAATCATTCCTGAAAATAAAGGCATCCAAGGAAATTTAAATCCCGATCTCCTTTTTGAAAAACCATCCATTTTTTTAAAGGAAACGGAAAAAATTCTTCAAGTTTTTGGAAAAAGAAAAGGCTATATTTTTAATCTGGGGCACGGCATTAAACCTCATACTCCGGTTAACCATGTCATGCGCTTGGTAGATTTTATCCATGAGTGGTCAGTAAAAAACTTAAACTAATTCTTTAATCATCAGGGCCAAGTTTTTGACCCACACAGGTGAAGCATTTAAACAAGGCAACAACAAAAAATCTTTACCCCCTTCACAAAGAAACTGTGCTTTTAATCTTATCCCAATTTCTTCTAAGGTTTCTAAACAATCACAAACAAAAGAAGGACAAATAACTGCCAACCTCCTTTTATTTTCGTTTAAAAATTTAAAAATAATTTCATCTGTTCTTGGTCTTAACCATTTTATACCCAAACGTGATTGAAAACTAACTTCATAAGAAGAAATATTTAACCGAGAAGCCAGGGCTCTTGAAGTTTTATAACAATGATCAGCATAATTATTTTCTGGAATTTCTTTTCGAATATGGCTTACCGGCAAACCATGAAAACTCATCAAAACAACCTCTGGAGCAAATTCTTTTAGAGGTAAATTAACAACCTGTGCAAAACTTTCGAGAAAAAGAGGATGCTCATAAAAAGGTTTCATCCATTTTATTTCCCATTGCACCAAATGTGATTTCAACCATTTTAAAACTTCATTGATAGCAGTTTGCGTGCTTGAAACTGCATGTTGTGGATAAAGAGGAACAACAATTAGTTTTTTTATTTCTTGAGGAAAACTATGAAGAGCCTCTGGAATAGAAAAAGAACCATAACGCATCCCAAATTTGACAATAAAATCTTTTCCTAACTCTTCACCCAATCTTGAAGCCAAATCTTGGGTATGAACTAAAAGAGGAGATCCTCTGCTAGTCCATATTTTTTGATAAGCTAAAACTGATTTTTTCTTTCGAAAAGGAACAATTAAACCTCTTACTAAAAGATAACGAAAAAAAGATGGAATCTGGATAACAAATGGGTCTGTTAGAAATTCTTTTAAATAATGCCCAACCGCGTTTTTATCGGGCTTATCGGGAGTGCCTAAATTAATGAGTAAAACACCTATCATGGAGTTATTTTTGGTTTGATAACAACCAGGAGAACAATAATAATCAGAAGCACAGTAGGAATCTCATTGATAAAACGACAAGCTTTTTCAGTTAAGAAAAAATCTAATCTCGCAAAACGTTTTCGCACAAAATCTGCGTAAAAATGATAGACCACTAAACACAAAATAAATAATAACTTCCATCGAAACCAACCTTGTACAAAATAACTTGGATTTAAAAAGGCCATGGAAAATCCAAAAATAGTAGTTAATATCATGGCCGGGGTCATAATTATTTTTATCAGCTTCGCTTCCATTATTTCAAATGTTGAGCGCAGTATTGGTTCATCTTTTTTTTGCACATGGTATACAAAGAGCCTGAAAATATAGAAAAGACCTGCAAACCAAGCGACTAAAAAAATGAGATGAAAGGCTTTTAAGTAAAAATAGAGCATTTAAATTGTCCTGGAAAAAGTAGGATTTGTAGCACCTTTTCTGATATTTTCTAAGTAAGCATCAAAAAGAGTGGCTATATTTCTTAAAAAAAGAAACCCCTCTCCCACTACCCTAAAACCATGATTATCAATAGAAACAAGACCATCTTTTTCGAAAGAGTTAAGCTGGGAGATGGCCTCCGGAAAAACATCATGAAAATGCTTTCCCCATTTTTCATTAAATGCATCATAATTGATGCTCCCCTGACACATCATGTGTGTAATAACATCTTTTCTCAAAAAATCATCATTCTTTAAAATATGCCCTCTGAAAGTAGCTAATTCATCACGATTGATCATTTCTGTATACTTTTTAAGTTCTTTTTGATTTTGAAAATAGCCTCCATTAACATACGAAATAGCACTCATGCCAAAGCCAATTTGATGAGCATCACTCCGTGTTGAATAGCCCATAAAATTACGATGAATGCCCTCTGTTTTTAAGGCTAAGGTTAATTCATCATCTCCTCTTGCAAAATGATCCATCCCAATCAGGCTAAAACCAGCATCTAAAAAGGTTTTATAAGCCATTTCGAAAAAATGAACTTTCAACTGTGGGCTAGGAAGATCCGAATCTAAAAACTTTCTTTGAACGGGTCTCACCCAAGGAACATGGGCATAACTATAAACAGCTAATCGATTAGGAGATAATTGTAAAACCTGAGCAAGGGTTTTTTCCCACCCTTGCTCATTTTGACCAGGAAGCCCATAGACTAAATCGAGATTAAAATGAGACAACCCATTAGATCTAAGTTCATCCATGCAAAGTTTTGTTATTTCAAAATTTTGATTACGGTTAATCAAAGATTGCACCTTGGGATCTAAATCTTGAATGCCAAGAGAAATACGATTAAAACCTTGACTAGCCAACATTTGGTTAAATGAAGTCAAAGAAGTTTTGGGATGAATTTCAATAGCTAATTCGGCATCACTTTCTACATCAAATAAATTTCTTACTAATTGCAAAAGAGTGGAGATCTCCATAGGATGAAAAAAATTGGGAGTGCCCCCACCAAAATGAATTTGGGTTACAGACCCTAATTTCTTTGGAAGCAAACTTCTTACTTTTTTTAATTCGGCCTTTAAAACTTCGGTATAAGACTTGGAGCGTTCATGATCTTTGGTAATCACTTGAGTACAACCACAAAAGTGGCATAGGTTTTCACAAAATGGGAGATGGAAATAAAGTGAGAAGGGATCTTGTGAAGAGCACTTTAATAAGGCTTCTCTATAATCTTGAGAAGAAACCTCCCCTGTCCAAGCAGGCACAGTTGGATAACTGGTATATCTGGGAGCAAAAACATCATACTTATACAGAAGTTCTCCTAATCGATTGTCACTTGAGCTCGTCATAAATTTTTGTTAGTTTTGGTCATGAAGCGTTTTAAAAACAAATTCCTTAAACTCATTGTTCATCTGGTTCTCTGCCATACTAAAAAGGTAGTTGTCATCTCCTTTATCATAGCCATGGCGGCCTTGCTGATAGGCTCTGCAACAGTCCGCTTTGATACTGATGAAAATAGTCTTGTTTCCGCAAAAAAGGAATATCACAAAAGATACCTCGATTACCTCGAAAACTTTGGGGATCAAGAATATGTGTATGTGGTCTTCGAAAGCGGGGAAAATGGCCAACACGAAGCCAAAGAAGCACTTAATGCCCTGGTCAAAAAACTAGAAACAAAAGAAAATCTTTTCAAAGCTCTGTACTATAAAGACAACTTTACTATTTTAAGTCGCCGGTTTTTTTTAAGCCTCCAAAAAGAAGATTTGAGTAATACCTTAAGCCAGTTAAGTGAACAAAAAGAATGGCTTACTTCTCTTGCCTCTCTTACATCTTTGGATGATTTCCTAAATTTCTTAACAAAAACTTTGGATCAACCCTTAGAAGAACTAGCAACCTCAAACCATCATTTAAAAGAAGGTTTTGAAATTTTAGAAACTATTTTAAATGGGTTAGATCAACCAACCCAATTAGAAAAAAAATTAAATTGGGCAGGCAATAGCCTCAAACATGATTTTTATTTTGATTCTGATGGTTATTTGTTTTCATCCAATGGAAAACTTCTCTTTTTAGCCTTACTCCCCCAAAAGGATTTTACACGGCTCAATTTTATCAAAGAACCTATTGCTTTTTTAAGAGACTCAATTGACAGTGTAAAAAAATCTTATCCTCATATTCCTATTGGAATTACTGGGCTCCCCGTTTTACAACTTGATCAAGCGCTTTCAACAGGCACCGATTCTATATGGGCTGGAATCATCTCTTTTTTGGGAGTTGCTCTTTTATTCCCTCTTTTTTTTAAAAAATACACCTATCCCTTCTATGCCTTGATATGCCTTTTGTGTGGGATTTCTTGGACCTATGGATTTACGGGTTTAGCTCTAGGACATCTTAATCTTCTTTCCATTGTCTTTGCCGTTATTTTGATCGGCTTAGGTATAGATTATGGGCTTCATCTCTTGTTTCGATACCAACAAGAAAAAACATCAGGCATGTCACCTGATAAAGCCATGGAAAAAACCATTCTCACTTCTTGTGGAGCCATTATGACAGGGGCCCTTACAACAGCAGCTTCATTTTTTTCTGCTCTGTTTACTGATTTTTTAGGTATTCAAGAATTAGGCTTTATTGCAGGGTGTGGAATACTTTTTTGTTTTCTCTCACAAATTCTTATTCTTCCTTCTATGGTTCTTTTAAAAGAACGAAAAAATCCAGAACGAATCGACTTGGTAACATCTACCCAAAAAATTATTCGCAAGAGTCTTCGTTATCATCCACGACTTTTAATTATTGCTCTTCTGATTACTCTTTTAGGTATTCCTTGGGCCCTTAAAATTAAAATCAACCACAATATTTTAAAACTACAAGATCCTACTCTTGAATCCGTACGTTATGAACAAAAAATCATCCAAGAATCTGATCAAGCAACTTGGTATGCTGTTATGCTGACAGAAGATTTAAAAACCCAGGCAGCATTAGTAGAAAAAATTAAAAAACTTTCTTCAGTAGGACGTATTTTAGCTGTGAGTCAATTTGTTCCCCCAGATGAAAACGAAAAAAGAACCCTTCTTCATTCATTGGATCAATTTTTAGACCTTAATCCCATCACCCCCCTTAGCAAACCATTAGAACCAGAAAAATTAAAAGAAACACTTCATCAATTAGAGATTTCTTTAAATTTAATTTCAAACAAGGCCTTTCAAGCAGGCAAAACAGAATCGATAGAACAAATTGAAAGTTTAATTCAAAAAACACACGATTTGCAAAACCTTCTTGAAAACCCAAAAGAAAACACTATTCAAAATATTAATTTAGCTGGAGAAGTCTTTTTGAAAAAAACAACAGAGTTCATAGAACTTATCAAATCAAATCTTAATCCCCCTGCTTTAAAACAAGAAGATCTTCCTCAAACTTTAAAACATCGCTTAATAGGTAAAGATGGTAGATTAGCTCTATTAATTTTTCCTGAAAAAAATATTTGGAATCCAACAGATTTAAATCAATTTGTCTTGGAATTAAGAAGTGTAAACCCTCTTGTAACAGGCACACCCATAGAAGTTTTTGAATCTTCTAGACTTTTAAAGAAGGGATTTCTTCTTGTTGGAATCATCACCTTAATTTTAGTTTTTGCTCTGATGTATTTCGAATTTCGATCGGTGCAACTTTGCTTTTTAGCAAGCTCACCCCTCATTTTTGGGATTTACTGGCTCTTGGTGCTGATGGTTTTTCTAGGTCTCGATTTTAATCTTGCTAACTTTTTTGCAATGCCCATCTTAATTGGCTTAGGGGTAGATACGGGAGTGCATCTTGTAGCTCGTTATCAGGAAACAAAAAATATTGATAAAGCCTTAGTAAAGGTGGCACCTGGAATTATTTTAGCAACACTGACTACCTTGGTTGGCTTTGGAGCATTAGCTTTTGTACGTCATGTGGGCTTGGCTAGTTATGGTAAAATTATGGTATTAGGAAGCATCACCTGCCTTATTTCGGCCTTGTATGTAGTTCCTATGATGGCTCATCTTCCGTGGTTACGTAAAAACAGCAAGGTGTAGTGTCACCCGCCATTTTATCTGAGAATTTCAATCGCTTTTTCTTTTTGATAATCTGCTAGCTTGGGTCTTTGATCTGCAGGCATGTTGGTTAAATCTTTTTCTATGGTTTGGGTATCGATAACAATATCGGGCCCAATGCCCTTGCCATCGATTTGCCTTCCCTTTGGAGTAAAATACTTTGCAATGGTGATTTTTAAAGCAGAACCATTACCCAAATCGAGCAGAGTTTGTACGGAACCTTTTCCAAAAGATTGAGTGCCTATAATTTTAGCTCGGCGCACATCTTGGAGAGCTCCCGCTACAATTTCAGAAGCAGAGGCCGATCCTCCATTAACAAGAACCACCAAGGGAGTGTTTTCATAAGCCGAACCAGATTTGGCCGTTTTAACTTCAATTTCTTTGTCTTTACCACGTGTAGAAACAATAGTTCCCTTATCCATAAATAAATCCGACACCCCCACAGCCTCATTTAACAATCCTCCAGGATTATTTCTTAAATCGAGAACAATGCCTTTTAAGGGGCCTTTATTTTCTTCGGTTACTTTTTTTAAAGCCTCCTCCATTTCCTGGGTTGTATTTTCTTGGAAAGTGGTAATTCTCATATAGGCATATCCACCTTTGATGAGCTCTTGTTTTACCGCAACCATCTTAATGATATCTCTCACCAAGGTAATATCTTGAGCTTTGCTAGCGCCCTCATGCCAAATAGTTAAAACCACTTTTTTCCCTTTGTTGCCTCTCATCTGAGAAACAGCATCCATAATGTTCATGCCCTTGGTTAATGTGCCATTGATTTTTAAAATACGATCTCCTGCTTTAATTCCTGCAAAGTAAGCCGGAGAATCTTCGAAAGGAGAAACCACCGTTAAAACTCCATCTTTAACAGAAATTTCAATCCCGACTCCTCCATACTTGCCTGTGGTATCTGCTTTAAAATCTTTGTAGAGATCGGGCTCCATGTAAACAGTATGAGGATCTAGCGAACTCAACATCCCTTGAATAGCTCCCTGAATCATTTGATGTTCATCTACTTGGTGAACATATTGTTTATCCACCAAATCAAGAATTTGAGTGAAAGTTTCAAGCTCTTCATAAATTTTATCACTCAAGGCTGTGGTCCTGCCCACAAAACTGAAAATAAAAATGAAAATAAATAAAATAGATTTCATAATTTTAACTCTTTTTTAAGGCTTTCTAAAATGCCACGAGTAGAAAGACCATAATGATCGATTACTGCTTGATAACTCCCTGATTGTCCAAACTCATCATTTATACCTAAACGAACTAATTTTTTTGGATAAGAACTAACGAGGGTTTCGGCAATGGCTGAACCCAAACCACCAATAATAGAATGTTCTTCGATAGAAAAAAGATATTGATGTTTTTCTGCCATAGCTACCACAAGCTTACTATCAAGGGGCTTAATTGAACTCATATTAACTACTGTTGTGGAAACCCCTTGATTACTTAGTTCTAAGGCTGCAGCTAAAACTTGGGAAGTAATAAAACCTGCTGTAAAAAGACAAACTGTACTTCCTTCTTTTAAAATATGACCGCGACCAATTTGAAATTGATAAGAGGCTTCGTGAACCAGGGGAGCTTTTGCTCGAGATAAACGCAAGTAGCAAGGCCCAGAATCTTTTGCTAAAAATTCAACCATCTGTTCGGTTTCTATACCATCAGATGGAACTAAAACCTTGACGAATGGGATGGCACGAATAATGGCAATATCTTCAACAGTTTGATGGCTGGCTCCATCTTCTCCCACACTTAAACCCGCATGACTGGCACATATTTTTACATTGAGGTGAGGATAAGCAATGGATTGACGAAAAGGTTCCCACGCTCTTCCCGTAGCAAAAATAGCAAAAGTAGAAACAAAAACTGTTTTGCCACAGGCAGCTAAACCAGCAGCAGTACCCATTAAATCTTGTTCGGCCACACCCATGTTAAAAAAACGCTGAGGAAATTTTTTAGCAAAAAATTCGGTTTTAGTTGAACCAGAAAGATCGGCATCTAAAACAACAATCTCTGGATAAATTTCTCCCAAGGTTGCTAGTTTTTTACCATAGGCATCACGTGTTGCAATTTCAGTCATTGGTCTCCTAATTCTTGCATGGCTATTTTAAATTCATCATCTGTTGGAGCCACTCCATGGTATTTGGGTTTGTTTTCAAAAATGGAAACTCCCTTTCCCATGATAGTCTTGCAAATAATGGCAGTAGGCTTTCCCTTAACCAATCTAGCTTCATCAAGGGCGGCTACAATTGCACTCATGTCATGGCCATCAATAACAAGAGTATGCCAATTAAAAGCCTCAAATTTTTTATCGAGAGGAGCAACATCTTTAATGTCTTTAACAAAGCCATCAATTTGAATGCCATTGTAGTCGAGAAGCGCCACCCGATTATCCAAGTGACGATACCCTGCACTCATCGCTCCTTCCCACATCATTCCCTCTTGAGCACCCCCATCCGATTCAAGCGAATAAACACGATAGGATTTTCCATCAAGACGCGCAGCCATGGCCATTCCATTAGAAATACTCATGCCCTGACCCAAAGAGCCCGTAGACATTTCAATACCCCAATCTACGTTTAGTTTTGGATGTCCTTGGAGTTTGCTTCCCAACTTTCGCAATCCCCACATTTCATCTTTGGGAATATAGCCAGCTTTGATTAAACAGGCATAAAGAGCAGGAGCTGTATGTCCTGCAGATAAAACAAAACGATCCCGATTTTCCCAGTGAGGATTTTCAGGGTCATGATTCATTTCATAAAAATAAAGGGCTGTCAGCATATCAATGCAGGATAATGGTCCGCCCGTATGACCACATTGAGCATGATGCACCATTTTTAAAATGAGGATACGAAGCTCACATGCTAAATCTTCTAATTCTGCCACAGATCTTTTTTTCATGGTTTACTTCTACCGCCTCATAAAAAAACTGCAAAGTAAAAAACTAAAAAGTAATTTCAATTTGATGAACTTTGGTCATACTTTCACAAAAAAATTGAGGACCAATCTTTTCCATTCGGTTGGGAGCATCAGTTGAATAAAAACCAACCTCTCCTTTTTCAGAGCCCCTACCCTTTAAGCCCCTTTTTACTAAAAGTTCTTCCAAATTAGAAGCAACCTCCACAGCAGAATCAATGAGGGTAACTTGATTTCCCAATATTTTTTGAAACATTTTCTTAAAGAGGGGGTAATGAGTACAACCTAAAATAAGAGTATCAATAGTTTGAGGTTTTAAAGGTTCTAAGTAAGTTTTAATAACAAGCTCAACAATTTCTCCTTCTATGCGTCCTTCTTCAGCAAGACCAACCAATAAGGGACAAGACTGGGTATGAGTAGTAATATGAGAATTTAATTTTTGGATTTCCTTTTGATAGGCTAGGGAGGCGATTGTTCCTTCCGTTCCAATAACCCCTACTTGATTATTTTTGGTAGCTTTCACTGCAGAAAGTGCTCCCGGAGTTATAACCCCCAAAATAGGAATATCGAAATGTTTGCTGACTTCAGACAAACCATAAGCCGAGGCTGTGTTACAGGCAATCACAATGGCTTTAACCCCCTTACTTACTAAAAATTCGGTATTACGAAGCGTATAGCGAATAACGGTTTCAGGGGATTTAGTCCCATAAGGAACCCTGGCTGTATCGCCTAGATAAATTAAATTTTCTGTGGGAAGGCGTTTTCTAATTTCCTTTAAAACAGTGAGTCCACCAATACCAGAATCAAAGACACCAATTGAATCTTTCATTGCATTTCAAATTACTTGCGGTTTCTGCGTGACTTAATTTTTTGAAAACTACCAACCGTGATGGCTCTTTTTCCAACACGATCAACCACTTTTTCTAATTGATTTATCTTTCGTTCAAGATGAGTGATATCACCCTTGGAAGGAACATCCATCAACTTAAGAACTGATTTTACATTGACTCTAATGGCACGAGCCACTTCATCTTTAGTACGCATGATTGTAGAAATAGCTCGCACAAAAACATCGCTTTTTAAAATTTCTTTGAGTGCTTTTGATTTCAATAATTCAGTGGCAATTTCATCACGCAGGGATTCGCCCTTGACTAAAGCTTGTTCAAAAAAATCTTTAAGATTGATTATCATTTTTCCTTTATTCTCAGCTCAGTTTTCACCTGCTATCCCTATCCCCCCCCTTATGTCAACGGAAATATGTCCCATGGGTATCAAAACGGTTAACTTGGGCCAAAATTTCTTTGGATTGGTCGACCATCTGATCAAAACCAATGCCATCGTAGGGGCACACCATGTTTCGACCTTTGGCTTTGGCCTGATAAAGAGCCATATCGGTGGTATTAATAAGCTCTTCTTCATTGGTAACCCAATCAGGATAAGATGAAGCCCCTACGCTAACAGTTAATGGCAATTCAGTTTTATCATCGGCCAACCGAAAACGATCTCCACTTGCCTCAACCATGCTTCTCAATTTTTCTCCTACTGTAGCTGCGTCTTTTAAGTTGGTATCTGGGAGAATAACGACAAATTCTTCACCTCCAAAACGAGCCACGGTATCGACCTCTCGTACATTTTCAACAATGAGATGAGCTAATTCTTTTAACACTCGATCTCCTACGATATGCCCATAGCGATCGTTAAAGGCTTTGAAATAATCAACATCAAGCATGATGAGGGAGAGTGGTCTTTTAAAACGAAGGGCTCGTTTCCACTCCATATGAAGCACTCCCTGGAAATGACGCTTATTGTAAATACCAGTCAGCTCATCTTTTACCGAAAGCTCCTTGGTTTTCATGTAAAGTTTAGAACGATCATAGGCCATGGCAAATTGATCGGTTAAAGATTCTAAAAGTTGGGTATCGGCATGGCTAAAAGCCTCCTTTTTAGATCTTAACAAACCTAAAACTCCAACTACTTTTTCCCCTACGATTAAGGGCAAAGCCAAACACGAACCTTCTTCTTTTTTATCTCCTCGAATAAAGTAGAGCCTGGGTTGGCAAGACATATCTCCCACCATCATGGGTCTTTTTTCTTGAGCACTTTTTCCAACCAAACCTTCTCCTTCTTTAATTTCTACAGAACCAGTTACTATGTCATCCATCCCTTGCGATTGAATCAGCTCATAGTGTTTGGTTTGTTCGTTAAGAAGAAAAAGAGCAAATCTTTCAAAACCCATCACACCTGAAAGAATACGATTCATCGCAAGAAGTAGTTCGTGTAATTCGATGGTTTGAATTAAAGAGTGCGCCACATGGTAGAGAAGCGATAAGTCCTTCAAAGAAACTTCGAGGAGATTAGAAGTACTATCGATGAGTTGAGTTTTTTGTTCTAATTTTTGTTGGGTTGTTAAACTTTTTTTGAGGGTGATGAGTTCTCTTTCGACTTCAATTTTTTTAGCTGTAAGATCTGTCACTTTTGCTAACACTTTGTTAAAATGCATGGCAATACGACCTAAGAGATCATTTTTAGGTTTATCAACTCGAACCAAGTAATTTCCTTCGGCTGCTCTTTTAACTGCTGTAGACAAATTTTGGAGAGGCTTTAAAACAAAAACTAAAACTGCCAAAAAAGTAAGGATAACTTGAAAAAAAAGGAAAAGACTTAAAATGAGAGTTAAGGCTGTAAACCCTTGGTATTGGCTATTAAGAGCAGTAATCAGAGTGAGAATAAGGCCTGCCATTAAGCTTAAAGGAAGGGTAATGGCCATCACTAGTTTAACTCCTAAGCTCGTGCGAATTTTAGACCCAACAGACATTTAAAAACTATATCTCTACCAAAACAGGAAAGTCAATGGGGCCTTACAGTTGGTAGTGGGTCAGTTTCAATCCAATAATTTTACTATCTCATCTAACCCCCACACATGTTCACTTATACCAGCCTCCATGGCAGGTGTCACCCGCAAAGTCTGGTGAATACGGGCAAAATTGTAATACATAAAATGAATGGCAATAGCTGCTTCGTGATTCTCAAGCTTCTTTGAGAAGGCATTAGTTAAGCGAGTAAAACGGCGCATGTGCATTCGCATAGTAAGGTTAGAGCGTTCAATGTAGCTTGTGGAAGTATGCTCATGAGCTGGATTGCCAGTAATAACTGCTTTTCGTGCCCCCATGCACTGTGCAGGGCTGTATCGAGTTTCACCTTCTTTTTTCACTGTTCCATAAATCTTTTGAAGTTGGGCATAATCAACATCATTCCCAAAAGCGCCTTCCACCGCTTCTAGGTAAGCCTTATGACCATCAGTTGTGAGCTGGACCTTATTGGCCAAACGTCCCGCAAGATCGTTCATGAAATGATAGCCAGCCTCCGCACTACGATCTCCAACGTACCAGCATGGAATTAGCTTCGTATCAGCACACAAAGCCGTCCAGGTCCAAACATCGCCATAATCGAAAATGCCTTTCTTCTCTTTCGGGATATTCTTGTCCTTCATTCCAACAAAAGACCAAATTTCATCACATTGGATGTGTTTACAATTGAGGTTTTTAAAGGTTTTATCTTGGTATTCAGAACAGGCACGGCCAAGATTAACCAAAAGCTTAACGACTGTATTCTTAGAAGCTCCTGTCATTCGGCAGGTTGCACGGATACTGTTCCCTTCCACAAGAGAGGCTACGATGCGAACTTGATCTTTAACGTTTAACTTATTCATAATGACTTTTATGCTTGATCGGTTAAGAAAAGTCAAGCATATAAAACCATGGCTTGTAAGATGATTTCTAATATTGTAAACGTACTCAGTGTGTTTTATACTATGCATATGAGTGATTTATTAAAAAAAGAAATACATGCTTTTGAGCAAATGAAGCCTACTCTCTTGAAGCATCATATGGGTAAATTTGTCATTATACACGATGAAAAACTTGTCGGTGCTTATGACACTTTTGATGCAGCCGCTAAAGAAGCAATTAAACAATTTGGTAAAGGTCCTTATCTAATTCGAGAAGTAGGGAGCGAACCATCTAAAAATCTTCCAGCATCGGTAGCCTATAGAATAGTTCATGCCTCTAATTGAAGCAGGTTTTAGTAATGAAGGTAAAGCTGATTCACAGCGGTTGCTCCACTATGGTCCAACTACACAGGTGATTGTATGTTCTTTTGACATTCCTGATAAAATAGAAGAATTAAAATCTGAAACTGTATTTGCCCTTATAGATACTGGAGCTTCACAAAGCATGATTGATAGCCAGTTAGCGACTAAATTAGGTCTTGTGCCAGTTGATAAGGCAATGGTAGCTGGTGTTGGTGGACCAAGAGAACATACGATGTATTTAACAAGAATTGTGTGCCTCGCACTAGAGACAGAGCAATATGGCAAATTTCTTGCTGCTGATTTAAAAGATGGTGATCAAGCACATGAGGTTCTTTTAGGAAGAGACTTTCTTAGTAACATAATCATGATTTACGATGGCATAAGAGCGCAAGTAACCTTAGCTTCTCCAAACAAAACAAAATAATTAGCTATCTTTTAAATTTTTTCCCCATCTTACTTTTGCTGCATTTATTGCAATACGGTGTCTTTCATTCGCAGATAACTTCTTAGCCCTAGCCTTACCACCCTTAAGCCCCCCTAATCTACCAAGAGCCACGGCAGCGGGGTTCTTAGTTGGGTCTTCCTTTGGTTTCTCACCAGTGACTTGTTGAAGTATATCAAAGGCTCTCGTGTTTAAGTCTTTCTTCGGTTGGATTCTTAACCGCTTAGGCATAAAACAAATATGCCTAAATCAAGATTGAAAAGCAAGATTTCAGATTTCAAACTGACCCACTACCAAAAATTTAAGTTTTCTATCACGAGCTTTCCGCTTCTCTTTGTCGTCGTAATAACCCTTAAGGTTTTACGCGCATGTCTGAAACCGATTTATTCAATCGACTTCACAGGCGCGTAATTGCAGTGATGTTAGTTCCTCATGCTTGATGCCATCAATATCACTTAAGGAAAAATATAAACCATCTACTAGCATGTGACTTGAAGCTGCAAAAACGAAATCACGAGGTCTTCCAACCGAATGTTGTTCTACTTCAAAATATTCTGCAAATGCCATTTCAAATAAAAAGTTCCCCTCTAAATCATAGTATGCTGTAGTTGGTGTCCGTCCAATCCTATCATTTGGATCAGCAAGATTTTCTTCATAACCAACATGTGTTGGTTCACCTCCGATATTAACATAAAAAACCCCCATACCTAATGACTCAGCTTCTCTTCGTACCCCTTCTGGAAGCCTTGAATACCATATTTTGGAAGGTTCAATAGGATTCCCTTCAACATCTTCATATTTTCTATCATAGGATTCTCCAAAAATACCTGAAAAGCCTATTAGTTGTTCGCCAGAAAAGCCGACTAAAGCGTCATCTGCGCCAATAAGACCTCTTCTTAAAAATGATTCCGGATTTTCGCAAAATGCTTTTGAGTGATTTTGGAGAATGTTTTGTGATAACCAGTCCCAATCAACTGATTCTCGGATTTTTTCATTATTTCGTGAACTAAATAGGGCTTCAAGCACACTATCATAATCTGTATATTCGTCATCTGGCGTTCTAATGCTAACTATTATCTCTGCTACTGTGTCATCGTCAGACAAACGGGTCATACCACCTGATACAGAAGGATACTTTCTTCTAAGATAGGTCGGTATATCTGCCGGATTAACGAGCGGAACATCAATTTGACTTTCACCTGAAGATAGGGCGTCTTGAAGATCAATGTGTGGTAACCAATAATGAGTAAGCAAAATTACTATTTCTTTGCATAAATTCTCTTCTTCCCCATTGACTAATTGATGACTTCGATAAATAGATTTAAACTTGAACCAAATGACCCTTAACAATAAGCGCCTTGGGTAATTTGCCAATGCTTTTGGAGGCGTTGTAAATATCAATCGCCTTTTGAGCATTTAACCAAAACTCTGGAGAAGTATTAAGGGCAGCGGCTAACTTTAAAGCAAGAGGAGCTGTAACACTCGTACGACCATTAATAAGGCGGTTGATTTAAGTTTTGTACTAGTAAATATTGGAACTTTCTAGTATAAGGCAGGTAGAAAATTTTCAAAAAAAAGGAGAATCTATGAAATTTCATTCTTTTTTAGCCGTAGCTTTATTTGTAATATTTTCAACCATAAGTTGTGGAGGAAGCGATAGCAGTAGCAGTAGTGGAACAGCTGGAAGAATTTCTGGGACAGTTACCTCCCCAAATGGGGACCCTGTTTCAGGTGCTACGGTATGGATTCCCTCAACAAGCAGTACAGCAACCAAAGTTTTACAGGTAAATAGCAAAGTAAAGGGCTTAACGGATGGTGATGGGGAAAGTTGCTCAGATCCATCCTCCACTGCTTCGGACTCAGATTGTTCCTCTGCCACCGGGGCTTTTACTGTGGAATGTTCCGGAACGGGGTCACAAACAGTCAATTTTGCCAAGGGTAGTTTTACGGGAGACACCACCGTTAATTGTGGGAGTAATGCTTCCGCTTCCAGCACGCAATTTAGTACTGATGATGCTCCGGAGATGGCGGTAGTAACAGGGTCCTACGATCGCATTCAAGATGTGTTGGCCAAGCTGGGGTATGGAACAGTGGATAGTAGCGGCCTTCTTGACACAACCCAAACTTTTCAATTTACTTTAATCGATGGAGACTCAACCTTAGATAGTACTTATACGGATCTTTCTACTTTTGTTTCGAGTGTGGATAATTTGAATGCCTTTGATATTATTTTTATCAACTGTGGGGCGGATGATTCTGTCATTACTGATTCCTCCGTGGTTGCTCGATTTCAGAGCTATGTTCAAAATGGGGGAAAACTTTACGTCACAGATTTATCCTATGATTTTATCGAACAACCCTTTCCTGATTTCATGGATTTTAAGGATGGAGGTTCGGATGCTGCAACCGCTGAAACAATGGATGCTGCGCAGGATGGAACCTCGGGCATTAGTTCGGATGCAACAGTCAATGATACGGACATGGCTGCTTGGTTAGATGCGGTAACGGTAAATACAGGAGATGTGGAAACCTGTAGCCTCACCACTGTCAATGGAACAACGGGAGCCAGAAATAGTGATGACACAGTAACCATTGCTGATTTTCTTTCAGGCTGGGCTGTTATGGAGGCTGCTCATACCGGAGAAAGCCCCACCATTTGGATTCAGGGTCCCATCGAATATACCGGGGGCTCGGATTCGGATGCTCCTTTAACTGTGACTAAAACCGAGAGCAGCGGAAAGCTTCTTTATTCGTCCTATCATACGGCAGATACCTGCCCTTCCACTGGTTTTTGGGCTCAGGAGCGAATTCTGCAATACCTGGTATTTGAATTATAGATTTATTTTTCAATAAGTTGCACGCGTGCCTGGCACCTGGTTGGCACCCGTGTTTGACATTCCATCGTTGAAGGTTTATGATGCAAGTATGAAAGTTGTTTTGCAAAAGTTTGTCTTGTTTTTCTTTTTTCTCTTTCTTTTCAATGTAAGTTTTTTCCTAATTTGCCCAGCATTTGCTGCAACAGATAATTGTTTTTCAAATTGTTGCCAAAACTCACGGCTAGATCAAACAAAGGCCGAGTATTGTTGTTTTCAATCCCAAAACCAAACCTTTTTCTTGATTCAAACAACTGATAAGGATAATTTAAAGCAGGTGTCCTATCATACCTTAAGTTTGAGTTCTCATCTCAATTCCACTCTGGTTTCTTTGACGTGGCATGATGAAATGAGCACACAAACTCATGCACCACCCTTGTTTATTCTTAATCAGTCTTTTCGCTGTTAACCACTCCCATATCCATAAAAATATTTTGTCATTGCTTATTTTCTGAAATTTATTGAAAACTTAAACTTTGAAAGGAGTTTATTATGAATACAAAAAATTATTTAATTGTAGGTACTGTGTTAACTGTTCTTGCTGGATTTGCGGGCCTAGCCCAAGCCGGCACAAATAAACATGCCACTTACAGGCATGACGTTGAAGCCACAAAAGGTACAACAGCTACTGCTACGGCTCCCACTCACTTGAACAGGTATGCCCGAGGCGAAGCTGAAAAGTCCAGCCTTGGCGGTACAATTCTATCTAGCCAAGACATGAGCAGCACAGCACCAAAAAATTTCAGAAATCGCCAATAAGCGTTTTTTGAATTACATTTAAACTTAAAGAGGGGTCTCACAAGAGACCCCTCTTCCATTGATGTGTCGCAAGAGTGTACCGATGGTAAAGTTTGGTTGCGATATCAGTGGCGCTTTCCTTGGAAAGAAAACAAAGAAAACAAAGTAATTCTCCCCTTGGGATCCAATTGATTGCTTGTGCCATCACGAGGATGTCTTTTAGTTTTTCAACACTGTAATCAATGCTTCTGCCTTGTTTTATTTCTTGTAAAACACCTGTTACAATTTGCCAGAGTGAATCCTGTGGATTTGGACCATAGACAAGTTCTGTTAAAAAGGCCCTTACTTCCGTATCGTGGGCAAATTGTTTTTCATCACGCATCTCGTGGGATGTTAATTGTTGTTTTTCCCATAATACAGCATCCAAAAGATGGGAAAGTTCATGGTACTCGATAGTCTTTTTTCTGGTTTGTATAAAAAGACGGATGAATTCTTTTTTATTTTTGGCCTTGGCATAAACTTTTTGCCACGCTGCATATTGAAGTTGTTCTTTTAATTCTCCCAGCTGAGAAATAAGGGATTGCTTTTGAGAAAAGTTCCGGTTTGTTTCCATCAGATTTACCAAAAATGTCATGAGGTTTGGAGAAACAATAACACTGGGCTTTGGGTTGTATTGAAAGTCTTCCCAAATTTCTGTGGCTTCTTGTTGAAAATAGGCAGTATTCAGGATAACACGATTTATTTTTTTGCCAGACCGGTTAAGTCTTATAGCCAAACCATCATAGGACCGATGCTTATTTGATAAACTAACCACTTCATAATTAAGTTCTTGTCCCCAGATTGACAGGGGTTTTTGATTTGCAAGAGCCAGAGCTGGGATAAGAAAACTAAAAATACCCAACACTGTTAAAAAGTAAAAAATGAGTTTGAATTCTTTTTTCTTCACAAACAAGCTTTAAGCAAAAGTGAGGCCAAAGTAATAGACAGGTAAACTATTAAAACTATTGGTTTATTATGAAGAGGCTTTCTAGCAAGATGCCCTATTTTTAGGCAAAGCCTTTTTTTTGAGCAGAAAAACATTTTTTGGTAAAATTGATTTTTTGTCCTGAGTCAGCTTTTTTATACACCATCAATGAAACCCTTATGGGTCTGTTGAAGAATGTCATTCCTCTGTCATCCCTGCGAAGGCAGGGATCCAGAACTTATTGAAAAGACTGGATTCCCGCCTCCACGGGAATGACAGAATTAGTGGAAAACTACATTTTTCAACAAGCCCCTTAGGTAAAAATTGCCGGCAAAAAATGGAGTACATGGGCTTATTTTACTCATCGTTCTTGGCACCGATTTTTAACTCTTGAGAATAATTAAAGATAAAAAAATAAAATTTGGTATCAAACTTGCTACTTTGTGACCCATATCAGTTTTGAGTTTTGTTCTGGGGGTTTTTAAAAGGAGGGGCTATGAGAAGTTTTTTATTGTTGAGTATTTTTGTTGTATTAAGTTTTGGTTTTAGTGGATGTGGAGGAAGTGGTGGTAGTAGCAGCAGTGGTAGTGACACCTCCGCTTTAACCATTGCCGAACAGATGACCTTCGTAACGGTTGATAGTGAGGGTAGTTCGTCAGTGAGTGCCAATCCTCAGACAAGTAATACAGCCTTAAAATCCTTGATTCAAATGGCTACTCCAACTGGTGGCGACTACATTACAGACGTGGCCGAGGCTTATGTGTTTGATGAATCGATGGAAGTTTTGAGTATGATTAACGAGGTTCTCTGCATTTTCGATTTGACTTACTATGATGATGCAGCACTAGTCAATGCAGGCACCTATCTTGCCCTTTTGGATGAATCGGGTTGTGGGAAAGATCGATCTGGAGACGAAAATAATGAATCCTCTGCCTCCCAAACCGAGCTTACATCATGGATTGTAAATTCCTCCAGAGCCGCTGGAGAAGATCACATTGTTCAGCTTTGGACTGAAGAAGACGGTGCCGAAGAGGGTTTTGATGAAATCCGTGCCCAGTTAACAATTTCCGAAGGAAAAAGCGATCTCAAACCCTTTGGTCTTTTTTCCATGGATTTTGCCGGGTATCTTGAAGGTGTTGTCGTGATGACTGGAAACCTTGCTTCGGTTGAAAATGCGGATGGATTGGTTGAGTTTGAGTTAACACTCGATAATCCGGGTATGAATTATGCGGAACAAACCCATGCTGTTCTTGCGGTTGATGGAAGCTCGGGGGCTGCATTTGTCTTTCGCCGATTTCCAAGTTTTGAATCCATGGGGGCCGCTCTTAATGCGGATGCCAGTGTCGTTGAAAAAACTGTTCAGGTTGCCTTTAACGAAAGCTATTATTTAAGTGATTTTGGTGATCGCCAGGTTTGTCGTGATGCTGTGAATCTGGATAAAAACGTATGGGAGTATAACCTCTATACAGAAGATGGGGCCAGGGTCGAAAAGAATTCTGGTATGCCTATTCGTGCGGGAGAAGCATGGGGTTGGGCCGATAACAACGGCATATGGCTGGGCAATGGTTCGGCCACCGATGGTCAACAGGTTACCTCTGATGACGGATTTACCACGTACACGGTGGTTAGAGGGGGTGGTAGGGTGATCAAAAATACACTTGAAGAAAAAACCTTGGGCGATTTGCAGGGGGATACCTTCCAGAGGTGGACTGATGATGGAACTACCTATTTGGTGGAGTGGAATGGAACCAATCTGATCAGCACAGGTATCCATGTGTGTGATCAAAATGGGTGCACTGTAACAGATATCCCCGATGCAGCTATTGTCACAACGCCTAACCAATCTATTGGTCTCTGGAAACAAGGCTTGGGATCTTTGGATATTGTTGTTCCCGGGAGTGGTGTGTTAACCGATGCTGTTATTGTTCCTATCTTTACCGAAGAGTTCCTCACGTCCAGCTCTGCGGAATTTGCCGATGGAGCCACGTTAACACTCAAGTGTTATCAAAACTGTCCCGCCGCTCCAATGACAGCAGCCTTATTAAATGCGGGCACTCCTTATTTGCCTGACATTACAGACAATGACACCCTGCCCTATGTTTATACGATTACTGGGGATACTATGACACTCCAGCTTGGCGGAGTTGATATTACCATAGATGATGGTGTGACGATCGATCCTTCTAGCTCTACTGCTTGGGGCTTTAGAACTGGGGCCATGATACCTAATTCGGTCACGCTGGATAATTTTTGGGAAGCTTGGTCTGAGGATATACACTATGCCTATGAGAGTGGCCCCAATAGCTGGAATAAGGCCACGTATCTTGTAGTAGATGGTGATGCTGTAACCTTTGAAAATCCGCTGCACTGTGTGTACAAAGATACCACAAATGGTTATGGCACTGTGCTGCTGGAATATGCTGGTAGGGGCCATCTCATGGGTATTCCCTTCGAGAGAGTGGAGGTTGATGGAAGTGATTTCGAGTTTTGGAAAGCCGTATTTACCATCGCAGATGGAACTGAAATCACATGCGACGGAACGGCTCACTACACCAAAGCCATGTCGATTGAGTACAGCATGCCGGATGTTGATGCCTCTAATTGTGCCTCTTTGACAACAGGTTCTGTTGCGGCTCCTACCAATGCGTTTACTGATCATGGTATGGGTGCAGCCCCAGACATGACCGGCCAAACGGCTAAGGTTACCCCAGAAGGTGTTGTGCCTTAAGCTTGTGTGAAAGTTAAAGACTCTGAACACCCCCATCCTTCTTTTCAAAAAAGGATGGGGGTTTTGCTTCAATAATTCTCAATAATTCTCAATAATTCTCAAAAAAACAAAAAACAAAAAAACAGGTGCCAGGTACTTTTAAGTTAGGTACTTTTAAGTTCACTTCATGATGAAAAAGAAGTAGTTGGCAACTTAAATACCTAGCTCATGAGTGATCTGCTCAAAATACTTGTTGTCGTTTTTTTTACGTACATAACGGTGCAATGTTCTCAATTGCCTGTTACGGTACCAGCAAACACCATCGATGCGGAAAATCCCGATAATTCTACAGACAACGCTGATAATTCAGCTGACGAATCTCCTACAACCACTGTCATTCCAACCACGGAAGATCAGTGGACAATCGTTTATAACGGATACGGCTCGGTAAACTTTGATTCCGAAAATGGCATTGTTATGGAACCGCAACCTCCTACTGGAAGCAACACCCATGCCGCCCTGGTTCTGGCCAAAACCACTCAAGAAAATCCTATCAAAGATTTTCGCACCACCATTGTTTATTCAACCGATGCTCAACTGCGTGCGGCAAGTCCTAATTCTTGGGAAGTTTTTTGGCTTTTTTTTAATTTTAACTTTAGAGACCCCAACAATATTTCATCAGGGGAACTCACTAATTATTTTATTTTTAAAACCAACGGCATTGAACTAGGACGAGCCTTTGACGATGATGCTGCAACTGAACAACAGGTTTTTCTTTATACGGCAAGTACACCACAAATAGTAATTAGCCAAACTTATACCCTCACTCTTGAAAAAAGAAGCCAAAATCTTGATGTTTATATTAACAATATTCTCATTTTCTCCTATACTGGATCTGCCTCGCCTGATGTTCTTTATGATGTCCCCGGCATGATTGCCCTTTATACTGAAGACGCGCGGGTTACTGTTTATTCTGTGAACATTGAAAATTGGGATTAGAGAGTACAGGTATTTAGAAGAATATATTTTTAAAAAATTTTGCCTGCAAATAAGTCTTTTATGAATTCCATAAGAGGATAAACTTCAAATCCATTTTTGCTAAGACGGTCTGTCCCCAGATAAATACCAAACATTTTTTTATGTTGATTTCCAGCAAATTTTTTAAGAGCTCGTGTAGGGGCTTCAAACTCCGATTTCCATTTGGAAGAAACCTTTATTTCAAGAGTAATAAATTCTGAAGAATGATTAATTGTTTTAGGGCGTAACTCTATAACAAAATCAATTTCCCCTGCACCAGGAGTAGCATAATAAAAAATGGGTTTTAACTTTCTAGAATATTCCTGATAAATTCTTAACTCATTAAGAACCAATGTTTCTAATGCACTTCCCATCTCTAAACTTCCAAAATCATGAGAGTCAATTTGAGCACTCACTCGAGCTACACCAGGGTCAAACCAATAAAACTTAGGATGGCCTACTTCACGCACTTTAAACCCTGGACGATAGGGCATGAGACGAAAACCAATAAGAGTTTCTTCCAAAATATCATACCATTGGGAAATCATAGCACTTGAGCGACCAGTTTCTCTCGCAATATTACCATAATTGAGTACTTGGCCATTTAAACTACCGGCAATTTGTAAAAAACGATTAAACTGATCTAGCCTCCGCACTAAAGCTTCTTCTTTAATTTCTTCACGAAGATAAGTTTCTACATAGCTATACAAAGTTTGTTCAACCAAATCTGCGTCTTTTAAAACAATTGGCAATGTTCCATAGGTACAATAAAATTTAACTGGTTTATGTGATTTAAGTTCATAGAGACTAAAGGGAAACATTTTATGGGTTAATGCTCTGCCTGCCAAAAGATTGGTTCCACCACGTTTAAGCCTTCTGGCACTGGATCCTGTTAAAATAAAATGAAGGTTTTTATCCTCAATCAAGCGATGTACTTCATCAAGGAGAGATGGTAATTTTTGAATTTCATCAATAAAAACCCAAGAATTTTTCTTTATCGGATTTAATTTAGCTTCAAGGAGACTAGGATTGTTTTGTAACTGTAAAAAAACCTGATGGGATAAAAGATTAATTTCAACGGCAGGTTTAAAAAACTCTTTAACCCATGTACTTTTACCAACACCACGCGGGCCAAAAAGAAAAAAAGATTTTGCTGGAAATGGGTAAATCCTCGTTATTTTCATGATTACAATTATAAACTAATATTTTAATTTTGCAATACATAATTAAAATATAACTTTTGTTTAGTAATTGAGAAAAAACTCTTTAACGAAAAAGACGCTTCATGGCACTCAAAAAACCTTTTGGCTCCTGACTCTCCATAAGAATCTCAAGCTCGCCATGATCGAAATAAATGCCCTTACAGCCATTGCAGCGATCGACCTTGATTCCGACAAGCTCGATTTCGGTCATCTCCTCACCACATTTTGGACATTTCATCCAATGGGAAGTTTTCTTTTCCAAGGCTGCTTGTTTTAACTGCTGTACGTCGAACTCTTTGCGCTTCTTATCGATCAACTCCTTGTTGATTTTGTAGAAATACTCCTCTTCTTTGCTATAGCCCTTTTCCAAATCTTCAGTAACCATATTCCTCCCTTGATATTTATACTCCTAAGCTTGTGCGAATTTTGGACCAAAAATACATTTGAAAATATAGCCCTTCCAAAACAGGAAAGTCAATTGGGTCTTACAATTTTTACTGGTGGCAGATAGGTTTTTATAAAAAGTAACTATATAATAAATATTTGTATTTAAAATAATTATTGTGGTACAATAACTAATATATAGTTTAATATACTATATTTATTAATAAATACAATATGTTATATATTATATGCTATTAGAAAAATTGTTTCAATTTGGTGTTCTCCCTCGCAATGCTGTCAAAAACTACCCTTCCGGGCTGAAGGATTTACTGCATAAAAAGCTGGTTCAAAAAGCTTCAAAAAAGGGGCGAGTTTTTTATGAACTAACCAAAAAAGCTCTACCTTTGGCTGAAGAATACCGTCTAATGCTTTTTCATAAAACAAAACTTCAGGTTCAACTCACTCCTCATGCAAAATTCTACCGTGCCCTCCTGGGAGAACTTCGTTTCCTTAACGATAAACATCCTTTGGCTCTAAAATATCAGCTACTGGGAGATTGGCAACTTACTCGCCCAGTTGTGCCCAGTCAACTTAAGTTGGCGAAGCTACGTTACTACCAGCAACAAAATTTATTGTGACAAGCAAGAAAAAAATACATTACCCGCGAGAATGGAACAAAGAGACCATTCAAACTATTTTGCAAAATCTTGATTTCTATTTTACGAAAAAGAAAAAAAGTATCGAGGTTGATGCAGCGGCTGCGATCGTTCTAAACCCTCTTCTTCAATAACCTTGGAACCAACGGGAATAAGGGCCACCCCTAACCACTCTTTACAAAATGAAAAATAATTCTCTGTTACTGAAATGGCTAAATGGAATTTTTGTGTCATTCCCAATAAGTAAAAAAATAACCTTAAAAAAGAAACAAAAAACTCTTTGTTTCTTAATGGGTTAGCTTGGCCGATCTCTTGTAAATTATTAATTGTAATGTATATACAAAATGTATTATAATGTTTGTGGGTGAAAGAAATACATTGGAAATACACCAAATTATGGAAGGAGAATAAAATAAATGACTAAAATAAAATTAAATAAACGAGAAAAATCTATAGAAAACGACTTAATCCAAGGCAAGTATCATCCTGTTAGCCCTATAGAACTTGAGAGTATTACTCAGGCAATTGCTAAGAAAAAAAAGGATGCAGTTTTGAACATCCGAATTAATAGCCACGATTTACAATCTTTGAAACAAAGAGCTAAAAAATTGGGAATTGCCTATCAAACATTTATTTCAGAAATTCTTCACCGTTTTGCTGCTTAATAAAAATTTAAAGTGCTTTTCTACAGCTCTGTACCGGTAGCGCGGCCTTCTAAAAAACGCTTTATAAACGGGTGTTTAGAAGCTTCAAAATCAACTCTTTGGCCTTCTAAAATGATTTTTCCCTCATGAAGCATGGCTACACGGTCGGCAATTCTAAAGCTAGCCTCAATATCGTGGCTAATCACAACAGAGGTTACCCCCAACTGCTTCTGGGTATTTACAATCAGCTGATCAATGGCATCGGTCATAATGGGATCTAAGCCCGTGGTGGGCTCATCATACAAAAGAATTTGTGGCAACAAGGCAATCGATCGAGCAAGGCCCACTCTTTTTCTCATACCTCCCGAAAGTTCTTCGGGCATTTTTTCGTCGATGTCTTTTAAACCTACAAGTTCTAACACCTCATGCACACGGGAGGCAATTTCATGATCTGTCATGTTTGTATGTTCTACCAAGGGAAAGGCCACGTTAGAAAAAACATTCATCGAATCAAAAAGAGCGGCATTTTGAAAAAGCATTCCAAATTTTTTTCGAAATTCTTTAAGTTCAATTTCGTTCAAACTTAAAATATCTGTTCCGTCTACCAAAATTTTTCCTTCATCTGGATTAATTAAACGAATGAGATGTTTTAACAGCACACTTTTTCCTTCACCACTTCTTCCAATAATAACGGTAATTTTTCCTTTGGGAATAACAAAACTAATTCCCTGAAGAACCTTGTTTTTTCCAAATGATTTTTGAATGTCAAAAAGTTTAATCATCGCGTTAATTCCAGAATCCATTGGGTTAAAAAATAATCGGTAACCAAAATGGAAACAGAAGCAATAACAACAGCACGGGTTGTAGCCAGCCCTACTCCTTTTGCTCCACCATGAGCATTAAACCCCTGGTAGCAACTAATCACAGCCAGTATAAAACCAAAAATACCAGACTTGATTAAGCCCCCGATTAAATCCTTCATTTCCAAATAATATTCTAAACGATACAGAAAAGGCCCCTCTGGAATATCTAAAAGACCCACTCCCACAATATAGGAACCCACAATGCCTATAAAAACAAAAAGCACTGTTAAAAGTGGCAACATGGCTATGGAAGCAATAACACGCGGAACAACCAGGTAGTGATAGGGATTAACAGCCATGGCTTCTAGGGCATCAATTTGTTCTGTAACCCGCATGGTTCCTAATTCTGCGGACATCGACGAACCCACCCTGGCAATAACCATCAAAGCTGCAAATACAGGTGCAATTTCACGGGCAAGGGATAAGCCAACAGTTGCCCCCACCATGGTTTCGGCATTAAACAGACGAAAAGAATATCCCGCCTGCAAAGCAAAAACAGCACCTGTAAAAAAACCAACCAAAAGAATAATGGGGGTTGAATCCACTCCAATAACATTCATCTGTAAAAAAATTTGTCTGGAACGAAAAGGTTTTTGCCTCACCCAAGTAAAAAATTGACCAGCAAAACGAGTATACCCCCCCATCACAAGGGCGGTTTGGGTTACAAACCATTCGAATTTGAGTCCTAATGTTTTCATGTTTCTTCGTAAATGCGGGGCACACGAGTTGTAATACCACACAAAATTTCATACGAAATAGTTTGGGCCCATTTGGCTACTTCTTCTACAGGCAAATGAGTTCCATTTTTTTCTCCAAACAATAAAACTTCGTCAGCTCCCTTGGCCTCTGGAATAGTGGTTACATCCACCAAAGTTAAATCCATACAAATGCGCCCCACAATGGGAGCCTTTTTCCCGTGAATAACAACAGCACCCTTGTTTGATAAAAGCCTGGGATATCCATCGGCATAACCAATGGGCAGCACTCCTATACGAGAATGTTTGGAAGTAACATAGGTAGCTCCATAACTTAAAGCAGTTCCCTTGGGACAATCTCTCACTACTAAAAGTCTGGTGATTAAAGTCATCACGGGTTTTAAGCTAGAGGCAAGAAGCCGAGTATGAGGAAGCCCCCCATACAGCATAATTCCTGGCCTTACCCATCCTGTTTCTGTTTGCGCCAAACCATCTAAAAGAGCTGCTGAATTAGCTAAGTGAAAAATGGGATTAAGACCTGATGTTTCAAATTCACCCCTTATTTTTTTAAAAAATCCATATTGCCTTTTAGTTGGTGTAGGGTCTTTTTCATCAGCCCGAGCTAAATGGCTCATCACTCCTTCAACCTCGAGGAAAGAATTTTGAGATACAAGCTCAAGAACTTTTGGAAGCTCATTTGGAAAAAATCCCAAACGTCCCATTCCTGTATCAAATTTAAGATGAACTTTAAGTGGTTTTGTGATGGTTTTTAAAATTTCAAAATCGTTCTCACAATGAAGAACAGGAGTAAGTTGATGTTCCAAAAAAACCTCAGGATGTCCTGTGAGCATCCCATCAAAAACAAGAATGGGTTTTTCAATTCCAGCTTCTCTTAAAGCAATCCCCTCTTCAATGGTGGCCACTCCTAAATTTTCACACCCAGCCTCTATCAGAGCCTTAGCAATGGGCGTTGCCCCATGACCATAGGCATTGGCCTTCACAACTCCCACTGTTTTGGCCTTGGGAGAAAGACTTTTAACAACAGAGAGATTATGACGAAGGTGTCCCAAATGAATAAGGGCATATGTAGAACGATGTTGTACTTTCATAGCAAATGACTTGCATATAGGGTATTTTTGGATATCTTACAATTTAGAAATGTCTCACAGTTCTCTTAACAATCAAATTACCTTTCTTGGTCACTCCAGTTTGGAGATTATACTTGGTGGAAAAAAAATCCTGGTTGACCCTGTTTTTTCCAACCAAATTTTGGGATTTTTTCGAAGAGAAAAACCCTTCCCTCTAGATCCTAGCCTTTTAAATCAACCCGATCTCCTGCTTTTAACAAGCACACGAGCTGATCACTTTGATATTTTTTCTTATAAATATTTTCCACTCACCACTTCAATCGTTATTCCCCAAAACGGGGCAGAAAAAGTATCTCGTTTTCTAAGCAACCCACTTTTTTCTTTAAAACCCGACGAAAACTACACCCAGGATGGTTTTGAAGTTGTAGCTACCACAACCAAATCAACTTCTTTTTTTCGATGGAAAAACTCTACAGCCAATTATCTTATCAAAAATAAAAACCATTCCATTTTTATTTGCAGTACAAATTATTCGAGCCAATCTTTTAACAGTTTATCTGGATCAATTGATATAGCCCTTTTGCCCTTGGGGCCTACAAATAAGGTTGGATTTGATCAAAAAACACTTTTATCACCCGAAGAACTCATGAAAGTTTTTAAAAAAATAAATGCAAAATATCTTATTCCCATTCACTGGGGAGGTTTTCATTCTTCATTAGAGCGCCCAGACGAAGCCATTAATCAACTAAAGGCTTTGCTTGCAAAAGATAACGAACTTGCTTCTCAAGTCATCATTTTAGAACCTGGAATGTCTTATCCGCTAGAGACTTGACAGCTAAAGCCCTAGCTTGTAAGCCATGAGCATGATTTCTGTGCATATTAATGGTGAACCCAAGGAATTTTTAGAACCTCTCAGTGTTTCTGAACTCTTAAAAAAACTCAATTCCTCCTCCCTCTACGTTGCCATTGCCGTTAATCAAACTGTTATTCCGCCTTCTGAATTTTCTACAACACAGATTTCTGATTTGGACCATATTGAAATCTTAACCCCAACACCAGGAGGATAAATGAACCAATTTACTATTATTGGAGGTGGAGTGATGGGTCTTTCCTTGGCTTGGAGACTAGCAAAGGCATCGATGCATGTTACCCTTTTTGAAAAAGGTCTCTGCGGCTGTGAAATTTCAGGAAAAGCCGCAGGTATGATAACGCCCGCTTCTGAAATTCGTTTCGGAGAAGAAAAAATTAATAATTTATTCTGTTATAGTTTAAATATTTATGATGATTTTGTTAAAGAATTACTTAATGATTCAAAAGAAGATATCGATTACCATTCGCATGGGGCCTTAACCGTAGCCATCGACCAAGATGATCAGCTAGAGCTTTTAAGACTTCATGAATTTCAAAAAGAATTGGGATTAGAAACAAAACTTCTCTCGCGTGAGGAAATTTTAAGTTTAGAACCCTTTATTAATCCTTCTGCAACCCTTGGTCTTTTTGCTCCCAAAGAAAAATGCTTGGATAATCAAAAATTGGTCTCTGCATTAAAAAAAGCCTTTATCCATTGTGGTGGCCAACTTTACGAACAATCACAAATTGATGGAATTGAAATTCAGAACAATCGAGTGCAAAGTATTCGAATTAAAAATGAAACTCTCAAGGTTCAAGAATTAATTCTTACAACAGGAATTCACACTCAATTAGAGGGGCTTGATCTCTCTTTCCCCATTCGCCCCATCAAGGGACAAGCCTTTGAAGTAGCCATCCCTGTTAAAGAATTACCAAAACATCCTATCAGGCTTATCCATCGTTTTCCAGTTTACCTGGTTCCACGAAGTGATGGCCGCTTAGTGATTGGAGCTACTTCAGAAGAAAAAGGGCATGATCTTACAGTAACTCTGGGAGCCTTAATGGATTTGATGTATGGGGCTTGGAAAATTTACCCAAATTGCCAAGAATATGAAATGCTCTCTACCTGGGCAGGTTTAAGAGCAACTGCCCCCGACCACGCCCCCATTCTTGGTCCTACTCCCATTGAGGGATTACATGTTGCTCTTGGTCTTTATCGCCATGGGATTTTATTGACTCCCATTGTTTCGAGGCTTATGACAGATTGGCTCTTAAAAAAAACCATGCCCGAACTCTTAGTGCCCTTTGGGTTTTCGCGCTTTAAAAAATGAAGAATACAAAATGACCTCTTTTGAAACAACCTTAAAGCTAGCTGGCAAGCACTACTCCTCGCGACTTATTTTAGGAACTTCAGGCTACCCTAATTTAGATATCATGGAACAATCCTTGCTGGCTTCAAAAACCGAGATGGTTACTGTAGCTCTTCGCCGGGTGAATGTAGCAGAAAAATCAAGCGGTAGTTTTATGGAAATGCTTCATAAAAATAATTTTCAAATTCTTCCAAATACAGCTGGTTGTCACACAGCAGCCGAAGCCATTCTTACCGCTCACATGGCCAGAGAACTTTTGAACACATCGTGGATTAAACTAGAAGTAATCGGTGACGAATATAGCCTTTATCCTGATTCTGAAGAACTTTTAAAAGCAGCAGCAATCCTCATCAAAGAAGGTTTTGTTGTTTTTCCTTACTGCAATGACGATCCTGTAGTGTGTCGTAAATTAGCTGACATGGGCTGTGCTGCTGTAATGCCACTAGCCTCCCCTATTGGTTCTGGGCAAGGAATTCGAAATCCAAATAATTTAGAACTGATTCGTAAAACAGTTTCTATCCCCATTATTGTTGATGCTGGAATTGGTGCTCCAAGTGATGTGTGTTTTGCCTTAGAGCTAGGCGCTGATGCCGTTCTTTTAAATACAGCCATTGCCAAGGCTAAAAATCCAGTAGAAATGGCTCTAGCCATGCGGGAAGCTGCTATGGCAGGATTTACAGCCTATCGTTCGGGCTTAATTCCAGAAAAAAAATTTGCAACCCCATCCACACCGGATGTAGGAAAAATGAATTATATAAGGGAGAAAAAATGAGAACCAAATGGGTTAAAAAAAGAGAAAATGATCCTAATAAAAGCCAAATGCATTATGCAAGATTGGGCCTTATCACCGAAGAAATGCAGTATGTAGCTAAACGAGAAAATCTCTCTCCTGAATGGGTTAGACAAGAAATAGCCAGGGGGCGCATGATTATCCCTGCTAACGTTAATCATTTAAGCCTAGAGCCCATGGCCATTGGCATTGCAGCCAGTTGTAAAATTAATGCCAACATTGGAAATTCAGCTGTTACTTCCAAAATCGATGAAGAATTAGAAAAACTCCACCGTGCTGTGCACTTGGGTGCAGATACCGTTATGGATTTATCTACAGGTGGAAATATTCCGGAAATTAGAAAATCCATTATTCAGGCCTCACCCGTTCCTATCGGTACTGTTCCCATCTACGAAGCTCTCAGCTGTGTCAAAAAAATTGAAGATCTTTCCATCTCTGTTATGCTGGAGGTTATTGAAGAACAAGCCGCCCAGGGGGTAGACTACATGACCATCCATGCAGGAGTTCTGCGAGAATTCATTCCATTGGCTTCCAAAAGAATTACAGGAATCGTAAGCCGTGGAGGTTCTATTTTAGCGCAATGGATGGTACATCATAAAAAAGAAAATTTTCTTTATGAAAATTTTGATGCCATCACCAAAATTATGGCACGCCATGATGTGTCTTACAGTTTGGGTGATGGCTTAAGGCCTGGCTGCCTAGCTGATGCCTCAGACGAAGCTCAATTTGGAGAACTAAAAGTTTTAGGTGAGCTTACTTTGCGTGCGTGGAAAAGTGATGTGCAAGTGATGATCGAAGGCCCAGGGCATGTGCCTGTGGATCAAATTGTCATGAATGTCGAAAAAGAACGCGTTCTTTGTCATGAAGCTCCCTTTTATGTTTTAGGCCCCTTGGTTACTGATATCGCACCAGGTTATGATCACATTACTTCCTCTATTGGGGCAACCCTGGCGGGAAGTGCTGGGGCTTCCATGCTGTGTTATGTAACCCCAAAAGAACATTTGGGGCTCCCCAATAAGGAAGATGTCCATCAGGGAGTGATTGCTTATAAAATTGCAGCCCATGCTGCAGACATTGCCCGTCATCGGCTAGGAGCCAGAGACCGTGACGATGCTCTTTCGCGTGCACGTTTTAGCTTTGATTGGAAACGTCAGTTTGAGCTTTCTCTCGATCCCGCAACTGCAAAAAAAATGCACGATGAAACCCTTCCCCAAGAAGCCTTTAAAGATGCTCCCTTTTGTTCCATGTGTGGACCAAAATTTTGTAGCATGAATATTTCTCAAAAAGTTCTCGAAATGACCCAAGAAAAAGTAGCTTAATGCTTTACCTTTTTTTTAGAACTAAAAAAGAAGACGTGTGTTTGATTAAACAAATTATAGAATCTTATGAGAACATGCTCGATCTCTCAACTATTGATTCTTCAAGTGGAAAAATTCAAGTAAGCATTGCAAAAGATTTTGAAAAAGAGGCTCGTTTAATTTTAGAAGATCTAGGAAAAAGATTTACTCTCATCCCGCTTGATGAACCCAGCGATAAATCGCAGGGGAATTACTAGACTCATAAAAAGAAAATCAAAATAAAAATCTTTTCACAAAAGTCGCGTGCTATTGCTCCCTATCCCACCCTTTTTTCGCAAGTTGCCCACAGGCTCCCAGGATATCACGTCCCCGTGATTTACGAACATTAACTACAAAGCCCGCATTTAATAAAACTTTTTGAAATTGATGAACCCATTCATCTGCAGGGCGTTTAAAGGAAGTTCCTGGATATTCGTTAAAAGGAATTAAATTAAGTTTAGCTTTTAGTTTAGATAAAATTTTAACCAGTCTTTTAGCATCTTCTAAGGTATCATTTATTCCATGCAACATCACATATTCAAAAGTAATTTTATTTCGTTTGGGCAAATGCATTTTACGACACGCTTCAAAAAGTTTCTCTAATGGAAATTTTTGATTAATAGGCATAATTTCATCACGCACTTTATCGGTTGTTGCATTGAGAGAAATAGCCAGCTTCACAGGAGTGTTGTTTCCAAATTTCTCAATTTCTGGGGCAATACCAGAGGTTGAAACCGTAATATGATGCCTTGAAAAACCAAAACCCAGGGGATCCAAAAGAATATTTAAAGCAGGAAAAAGATTACGCGTATTAGCCAAGGGTTCACCCATGCCCATAAAAACCAGATTTGTAATTTTCTCCCCTTCTTTTAAAGATCTTTTTACAGCAGCAATTTGCTCGGTAATTTCATAAACCTTTAAATTACGAAGAACACCCATGGTTGCTGTTAAACAAAACCCGCAACCCATTCCACAACCCACCTGGGAAGAAACACACAGGGTGGCTCTTTTTGGTTCAGGAATCCATACACATTCAACCGTTCGCTCATCTTCCAAACCCATGAGGTACTTGCGTGTGCCATCCCCCGATTGTTGAAACCCATGGAGAATTAAAGAGGGAATAAAAAAATATTCCTCCAAAAGTAACCGATGTTCTTTTCGAATGTCAGTCATCTCTTCGAAAGAAAGAACCAACTTTTGATAAAGCCATTTACGTACCTGGGTTACCCGGTAAGACTCTAAACCCAACTCGGAAAACTTTTCAGTCATCTCATCGACTGTTAAATTTTTAATATTCACTTTTTCCATTTGTCATTGTTGCATATTTTGACATCTCTACATTATTTGTCATCCCTGACTTTATTCTGTCATCCCTGCGAAGACAGGGATCCATCTGTACTCTCCCCCTTTGTAAGGGGGAGTTGGAGGGGGTAGAGTCTTACAAAACTCTCTACCTCCCCTAACCCCTCCTTACAAAGGAGGGGAACCAAGATGGATTCCCGCCTCCGCGGGAATGACAAAACATCCACTTTATCCTTGGAAGGAAGAGAGATCAAAATCACCGATTTGGATTCTGGGTTTAGACGTATTGCCCGTGATCCTCAAGGGAAAGCTCCCATCCTCATTTTTTTGTTTATCAATCATAATGAGAAAAGGAAACTTATCTTTTACCTTATCAGAGAGGCTAAAAGTGCCCAAAAAGTTTAGTTTTGAAAAACCAGATTTTTTATTTAACTGCAGCACTCCTTTTAAATCGACAACAATATCAGGACCCGGAAGCTTAATATTTTTAATCCGCACTTTGCCCTTGTCTAAACTAATACGTACCTGTCCTGCAGTTGCTTCTGAAAGAAGGGTCTCGGGTAAATCAATATCCAATCCTGGAAAAGGAGTCAGTTGAGTTGGTTGAATTTTAAAATTAACCAACTTCAGATCGACTTCCCCTGTATTGTCTTGAGGTTCACCAGGAAAAATTTTTAAATTAATACTTCCATCAATCTGACCATTCATTTCCACTTTTAGCTTCTTAGAAAGAGCCGGTACATTTTGTAAATCAAGCTTGTCTACGCTAACCCTTAAACGTTGTTCATGTTTAGAAAGAATAACAAAACCATTCATCGAACCTTTTTTACCCTTCACTGTAAAATGAGCCTGCATTTTTCCTGTAATCAGGGGTAAATATTTAAGCCCAATTTTAATTTCAGGAAAATCGACAAGAATCACATCTTCTCCACGAGCAAGATCGTGTAATTGAAAATTTTTAAAAGAAGATTTAAAAATGAGACTGGGCTTGATATCTGTGGCCGTGATTCGATATTGCCCCCCGGAGATTTTTTCAACACGGGATAGGGCACCTTGAACAATGGTATCGAGAGGAAATGTTACAAAAAGAAAAAAAATAAAGAAAAAAATACCCGTAACAAGATTAAGAGCCCACTGACTAACCCTATTCACCTTCTTCTCCTTTTGCTTTCATGGTAGCAATTTCAATTGTAGCAGTTAAATCTTCTCGCTTTTTGTAGTTGGCCTTTACTTGTAGTTTTTTTACTTGCATGGGAACTTTGTCATTGTTTTCAAAAGCGTGTAAAAAAGCTAAAATTTTATCGATGGTTACATTAGAAACAACAACATCAACTCCCTCTTCATCAAAATAATCATTAGAAGAAAGAGTAATAGGTTTTAGTCTGGTAACTTGATCTCCCATTTCTGCACTCTTGGCCATGTTTTCTATCAGAGTAGAAAGTGAACCTCCAGCTCCAGCAAATCTGGTTTTCATTGCAGCAAGCTTAGTCTTGGTTGCTTGATACGCTTGAATACGCTCCATAATAGAACTTTGCCCCTTAGCTGCCTCACGATAATCTTTTTCTAGTTTAGAAAGTTTAGCACTCGCACACGTTACGGGAGCAATGATGAAAATAATTAAAAGAACAACACCCCCTCCTGTAATCAAAAGTTGTTTCCTCTGATCTAAACCAAAAAAGGTATTATAGAGATCCTCAAAATTAAAGCGGCCTAAGATGCCATATTTGGAGTGAGAGGTTGCCATTAACTTTGTTCTCCCACATCAATATTAACTTCCATTGAAACAGAAAATTTAATCTCATCTCGTATTCCCTTCACTACATTTTGTGTGGTTACATTTTTAAAAAGTTTAGAAGAAGAAAGAGCATTTTTAATCTTATCAACGGCTTCAAAAGATATGGTTCTTCCTTCTAACCTCACCACATCACCTGTAAAAGTAAAATCATCTACATCAATCTTCACTTCAGTCTTAGGGGGAAGGGATTTTGAAATTTCCTGCAAAACAACTAGAGGAGTGGCCCCGGTTAGCCCTGTTTTAAACGCTTCCAGCTGTCCATCAATTTCGCTAATTTTACCATTAACAAGCCCTAAAAGTTGTTTGGCTGTCATTTTCTTTTTTTGATCCTTAAATTCTGGAAGAGATTTTAAGGCTTCTGTTACTAAATCTTTATTAAGCTTCTCAATCCTATTGCTCAAGGTGTGATAGGAAAAGAAAAAATAAAAAAGACCTAGTGAAAGCACTACCGCAAACCATACTCCCAATTGTTTAATCTCTCCCCCCAAGGCCTTAATATCACGCTTGTAAGCAAATTCTCCTTTTCGAAAATTAATTTTGGCAGCCTTGTTAGAAAAAATAACGCGAAGAGTTTGTGAAAGTGAAGGAGCAATAATATCCTTAATGGTTTCAACCTGATTTAATTGATGATCGATAAAATCGATACAATCTAGGGTGCAAACATTAATACGCAAGGAAGAAGAAATCATGTCAGATAAACCCTGCATCCGCGAACCACCGCCCGTTAAATAAATTCCACCCCATTCTTCTTTTTTGTAGTATTTTTTAAATCCGAGGTAAGTTTGCCTAATGGCTGTTACCATTTCTTCTGCTACTTTTTGGCAAATACGTGAAATTTGATCTAAATTATCCTCGCTGGCAGATAGTTTACCTCGATCAATTTTAAGACTCTCAGCCTTCTCAACAGAAAGTTTAAAAACCTTTTGAATGGCCCGAGAAAAATGCACTCCCCCAATCGTGATTGATCTTGCATAAATTAATTCTGTACCCCGCATCACACAAATATTGGATTTACTATGCCCAATATCGATAATAGCGTACTCGGTATCTTGGGGTACCATGGCTACCTGAGCTACATTTGAAAGATCGATACAATCAATTCCTACATACTTGGGATCAATACCTGCAATTTGCAACATATCGAGATACTTGGCAAAACGAGTACGGGAAATATACCCCACAAGAATTCGAGAAAGATTTTCTTCCATGCTTAAAATATGATAATCAACCACCATTTCATCAATAGAAATGGGAATATAACTCTCCAATTCAAACTCGATGGTTTGATCAATTTTGGAAAGATTTGTAAAAGGCATCTCTACCACACGCATAGAACAATGATGAGCAGGTAAGCTTACTGCAATGAGGTCGGATTGGATTTCGTTTCTTTCAAAGTAGGCTTTAAGACCTGCTGCAACAGCTTCTTCATGGGTTAGCCTTCCCCCTAAATTAATTGGAATTTCTTGAAAGGATTTGAGTTCGAAGTCCCTAAGGGCGCGCGAAAGATGGGCCACCTTGATGGAATAACTTCCAACATCAATACCCAGTATATTTTGGGACATGCTCTGAATTTAACAGGATTTACCCCCAGAAAGAAAGGAAAAAGTTCTCAAAATCCAAACTGTTACGATTAGTCAACATGGTAGTAGTAAGTCTTCCACTTGGTAGGGTCAGTAGAATCAGTATTAAGAACCATAGTAATGATAGTTTCGGTATCTCCCACCGTTCCAACAGCTTCAATAGTAAAAATTTTATTATCCTCGGTTAATAAATCCTTAAATTGAAAAGCACAGGCAGGAACGGTTGCCCCACTCGTGGATGATGAAGTGGATGATGCAGTTGTAGTTGTTTCCGAACTTGACGAATCTGTAGCACTCGCCTCTTCTTCTAAATCGGTTAACCCCAATTTAGAGTTTAAAGCCTTGGCCATGTCTTCTATGGTAGGACAATAGCTTTTAATTTCATTCAATAATTCTTCCATTTTTTCTTCATCTTCATATTTTACTTCACTGGCACAACCAGCATACTTGGTATAATAATTAATTAAAACTTTCACAAAATCGTCATTTTCGGACACGCAGGCATTAATTTTCTCACTTCCAGTATAAATGGTGGCAAAAGGGGCTAATTCTTTGAAAATTTGATCATTCATGCCAGCTACTAAACGCAATTCGGCCAGTGTAGCAAACTTCGCATTTTTAACGGGATAATCTACCTTACCATACACACTCGACTCATTTCCTCTTTGCACAGCATCATATTCATTAATCATCCCATTACTATCCACCCAATCTCCAATTGCAAACACCAACTGCTTGGGCCCATTAAATTGATCCTCAAACAAATCCTTAAATTGAGGAAGTGTAAGAATGGATTCTAATAACTGGTTTCTTTGATCTGCAGATTTACTTCCTGGAACTAAAGCAAAAATACGATTTAAATCAAATTTTGAATTTTCTTCAGTAATCACAGATGAAAAATCTCCCTCAAAATCGAGAAAATTCTCTGCTTCTTTTTCATTCATCATACTAATGCCACTTGTAATACCTTTTTTGGTTTCTTCCTCATTTTCCTCTTCTGCTGCTGCCTTATCTTTTTGTTCATCGGTTAAACTAAAATCGATAGTTTGTTCTTCTTTTTCTTCCCCTTCCTCACCGCCTAGTACAGATGTATTGCCCCCTAAGGTTTCCCGAATTAAATTAGAAGAAAGAGGCATCATTCGATAAATGGGTTCAATATTCATACTCCCAATTGAAGAAGAAGCTTTTTTAGCTGTTTCTTGGGCTTCTTTATTGTAACGCAAAAGCATTTTTGAAAAATTGATGGCTGATTTGGCAAGATAATAAGCTTGAAGCCTTTCTAAGGAATTAACTGCAATGCGATAACTAATGCGTGAATTATAAGAAAACTCAACCACGGCAACAGTTAAAACCATGAGACCAGAGAGTACAATCATCAAAGCCACACCTCGATCATTAGCGGTTCTCTGAAACCATTTTTTAATTTTAAAAATTAATTTCAGTTCCATAGAGAGGAATTTCGGCCATGGTGGTGACAAAATGTTCACGCACAACTTCCTCTGATTCCTCATCCTCAAATTCCACTACCTTCAGACTAATTTTTACAGCCCTGGGTAAACGGTTAAGCTGGGAAACCCCCGTACTATCCCAATCGGGAACCCATTCTTCTTTTTGAGCATCGTAATATTCTAAACGAAATTCTTTCACTTGCTCAACCAAGGGAAACCCCTTTACTTTTGCGTCCACTTTTTCCATCAAGTAGTTACTTTCTGTGCGAATCAGTTTAAATACCGAACGATCAGAAGTTTCGAGAAGATAACCCACATCAACTTGATCGGTATCCTTGGTATTCATGAGAAAATGGCGGTGTGAAAGAGTTGAAAAATAAATCTCATTTTCCTTCCCTTTCAATCCCGTTTCATAAGCCATATTTTGCCCCTTTAACGCCGTAGCCACCAAAAAACCCTGGCTTAAATCCTCCACCATTTTATTGACCCCAATCCGGATAGAATGAAGTATTTTCTCTTGTCTTTCCACTCTCTCTTTAGCATCCAAGGCTTTACCCATGGTGGTATAGAGCAGCAAAGACATGCCGGTTAAAATGGCAACGCCAATCAGTACTTCTAAAAGTGTAAATCCTTTATTATTTTTCATTTCAGTTTAACAATATGGGTAGTTACTGAAATTTGTGGTTGTTCTTCGTAGGGAGCATCTTCATCTCCCCAAAAAATCACAAGTTTGACTTCTCTTACTGCTTTAGAGATTTGATCAATCACTTGTTTCATATAAGATTGCACCAAAACGTTTTGCTCACCCTCTCCACCCTCTACAACTGGAATTTCAACTTTATCAATAGTGTACTTCCAACGAAATTCTTCAAAAGGTTCTTCAAAAGCCCCATTTTTTTCTATCTTCTCATCTGGGAATTTATTTTTTGCTAAATCTTTATCAACCTCCATTTCAATTTCTCCCATTTTTTGACGCGCTAAAAAAGTGGCATTTGTCATCATTGTAGCACGCTCGGCAGAAAGAAAAGAGGCAGCCTGGTTCCCCAAAAGAACTGTAAAAGCCGTAGCCATAATGGCTACGGCAATAATGATTTCCAAAAGACTAAATCCTTGATTATTGATCTTCGCTAGCTTCATCTAGTTTATCCCATTCTACTTCATGAGGAATGACACGTGCATGAGCAGTAATGGGGTTAATGATGATAGAAAAATGTTTTTTCCGGTCTTCATCTGTAAAAACAATAAGAGCCTCTTCTGTTTGCCCATGAGGAAAAAAATAAAGATAGGCTTGCCCTGCAGTAAGAGGGCCTTCCTGATGGCTTACATAAACTTCTTTTAAAAATACCCCTTTGTTTAAAACAACTTTTTTAACTACATCTTCCTCACCTCTGGCAAATTCACTTGATTCAACCTCTTCTCCTTCTTCTTCCAATTGTGATTTTTTTTCTTTCTGTTTAAAAATTTTTTCTTCTTTGATGTCTTGATCAATAAAATATTCCTCTCCTCCTTCTTCGTACCAATATTGTTGATTATCAATATCCAAAACAAGCCTTCTTACCGAATTTTTAACAGCAGCCTCATTGTAGAGATAACGAATGGTAGAAATTAAATGAGTAGTTTCTTTTTTAACTTGAGTTGTAAAGGGATCACCAAAAAAACTGAGCGACATACCCATGGCCAAAGCCATAATAGCAATGGTGATTAAAATCTCTAAAAGAGTAAAACCAGGGGATAAAAAAAAAGCTTATTCTGCAGATTCCTCATCACTATCCCAACTATTAATGTCGTCCTCTGTATCAAACTCGCCGTCAGGTCCAGCCGACCACACTTCTATTTTTTCTCCATGGTTTCCAGGACTGGCAAAACTAAAATCATTCCCCCAAGAATCTTTGGGTGGTTTTTTTAAATACCCCCCATCTGGATAATATTTAGGCATTTTTCCGGAACTAGGCTTATGAACCAGGGCATCTAAACCTTGATCCGTTGAGGGATAAGCATGATTATCTAACTTATACTGATCAAGAGCACTGATAATACTTGAAATTTGAGTGCTGGTAAGATCAATATTTGCTTTATCGCGTCGTCCTACTACGTTAACAGCGATAAGGCCTGTAATACCGGCAATAATAGCCACCACCACCATAATTTCAACAAGTGTCATACCGGCTTCCGATTTTAGGATTTGCTTAAACATGTAACCCTCCTCAAGCATGTGTTTTAATAAAGGATCAGTTTAGCATCTTCCTTCCATTCTGTTAACTAAAAAAATCTATATTTCTGATAGCTTAAGAATAGGCAGGAGAATTGCAACGACAATAAAAGAAACAACCCCACCCATCACTAAAATCATCACAGGCTCTAAAAGAGTTGTCATACTGCTCACTGTGGTATCAATTTCTCCATCATAGTTATCAGCTACTTTTTCTAACATGACTTCGAGAGCCCCTGTTTTTTCACCTACAGCAATCATGTGCACCACCATGGGAGGAAATTGCCCGCTTCTTTTAAGGGGTTCGGCTAAAGATTCACCTTCCCTCACACTGGCCTTGGTAGCTTCTACAGCATTCATCAAAACCACATTTCCAAGAACATTTTTTACAATATCCAAGGCTTGCAAAAGTTGTACTCCACTTTGAAGCAGGGTACCCAATGTTCTTGTAAAACGAGAAATGGCAATTTTTCTGGATAAGTCACCAAAGATAGGCGCCTTCAAGGCAAAAGTATCAAAACGAAGCCTTCCCTCTTGTGTTCTTAAATAACGTTTAAAAAGCCAAAAAGAAAAAGCTGCCCCAATAATAATTAAGTACCAGTAACTTTGAGCAAAAGAAGAAGATGTCATTAAAATACGTGTGGGCAGGGGTAACGAGGCCTTGGCATCCTCAAAAATAGAAACAATTTTAGGAACCACACTCACCAAAAGATACATCATGAGACTAGAACCAACTAAGGCCATGATGATAGGATACATCATGGCACCAGTTACTTTGCTTTTAAGTGAAGCTTGAGCCTCAGTAAAATCAGCCAAACGGTTTAACACTTGCTCTAAGGCACCTGAAGCTTCTCCTGCTTCGATCATAGAAAGATAGAGATTATCGAAAATGTTTGAGAAAGGCTTCATTGAATCAGCTAGTCTTCGCCCTTCAGTTACTTTTTCTTTAATTTGAGAAATGGCTTTTTTGAGAATGGGATTTTCAAGTTGTTCTTGAAGAGCCAAAAGTGCATCAACTAGGGGAATATTGGCTGCAAGTAAGGTTGCCAACTGACGAGTCATATGAGCTAACTCTGCTGTTTTAACTTTGTTGAAAAAGCTAAAACTTTTACCTCCCTGTAAGGAAAGACCACCTTTTGATCCTTCAAGGTAAATATCAGTAGTGAAAACTCCACTTTTTCGAAGTTTAAGCCGTCCAGCTTTTTCGTTTTCGGCATCAACCATGCCGCTCACATTTTTTCCGGAAGTATCTACACCTTTGTATTCATAAACTGGCATAAATTCACCAACCCAGAGGGGTATTCCTTCCGGTTTCTGCGGAACTCCTCGCCTTGAAGGCTCGTCAGACAGTCCTCGAAACCTTCAGGAACACCCCTCTGGGTTTCAAAACCATTAGGTAATAGAATCGCGGGCTATATCTTCTTGCGTAAGGCTTAGCACTTCATCAACAGATGATTTTCCCTCGAGAACAAGATCAAGCCCTGATTCACGAAGAGTTTTAAGTCCTGATTTCATTGCAGCCCTTTTAATAGTCATGGCATCCACATTTTTAATAATGAGGGCTCTAATTTCATCGTTTGTTACTAAAATTTCATGCACACCACATCGACCTGAATAACCAGTTTCTAAACACGAATGACATCCCACTGCCTTATAAAATAATCTTCCGCCCAGTTGTTCACGTGTAATGCCTAGTTGTTCTAAAACAACATCATCGGGTTCATAGGGTTCTGCACATTCTTTGCATAAAGTACGCACCAACCGCTGAGCCACAATTCCCAAGAGAGAGCTGGCAATTAAAAAAGGTTCCATACCCATATCAATAAGACGAGCTATAGAAGAAGCTGAATCATTGGTATGTAAGGTAGAAAGAACAAGATGGCCTGTTAAAGAAGCCTGAATAGCAATCTCAGCTGTTTCTTTATCACGAATTTCACCAATCATCACTACATCAGGATCTTGACGCAAAATAGCCCTCAAACTAGAAGCAAAAGTCATGTCAATCTTGGCGTTAACCTGAGTTTGATTAATGCCAGGAATTTGATATTCCACTGGGTCTTCAACAGTAATAATTTTAATATCAGGTGCATTAATTTCAGTTAAAGCAGCATACAGGGTGGTTGTTTTACCAGAACCCGTGGGGCCAGTAACAAGCACAATGCCATGACTACTATGTACCAGTTCACGGATAATTTTAAGTTTCTCTCCTAAAATTCCTAGAGTATCTAAGGTCAACAAAACCTTACTTCGATCAAGAAGACGCATCACCACCGATTCACCAAAAGAAGTAGGAAGAGTAGAAACACGAATATCAATATCTTTACCTGCTAGCTTGATACGAATACGCCCATCTTGAGGAAGCCTTTTCTCGGCAATGTTAAGATTAGACATAATTTTGATACGTGACAAAATACTATTTTGAGCTTTTTTAGGAGGATGCATAATATCGTAGAGCACACCATCAATACGATAACGAACCACAATTTCTTTTTCAAATGGCTCAATGTGAATATCAGAAGCTTTTTGTTTTACTCCTTGAAAAAGAAGTTGATTCACCAAACGAATAATTGGGGCTTCATCAGATGCATCTAATAAATCTTTTACCTCTTCTAATTCTTGAGCCATTTGGTCTAAATTTTCTTCATCCCCCAAATCACTCATAACAGCCTGATCACTTCCTGCTTTACGATTATAACACACGTTAATCGCATCTAACACTTGCTGTGAGTTAGCAATAACAGGCCTAATGGGTTGATCAAAAATGAGGTTTAAATCATCTAAGGCAGCATGATTGGTGGGATCTGTCATAGCAACCACAATATTCCCTTCTTCCTTGCGCAAGGGAATAATTTCATTTTTCTTGGCATAGTTAATAGGAACCAAACTAATCAGTTCGCTTGGGATTTCATCGGTTTTAATTTCATTTGTAAAAGGAATACCTGCCTGAATAGATAATGCCTTTAAAATATCTTCCGGTCTTAAAAAACGAAGTTGCAACACAGCCTCACCCAACTTAAAACCCTTCTCTCTTTGTACAACAAGAGCTTCATCCAACTGTTGAGGAGTAATAGATGTGTATTCTAAAAGAATTTCGCCAAGACTTCGACTATCCATAACATGTTATTTATTTATCTATTGCTTAGTTGTTTGTTTCTTGGATTTACTAGAATTTTCCTCTTGTCCTTGATACTCCGTATCAGGAACCCCTGCAGTAGGAGCCATGCTATCACTCATAGTGGTTGGCGCGCTACTTCCTGAAGAAGAAGGAGCAGATTGAGGAGACATTGGGCTAGAAGCCCCCCTAGGGGTTGAATCTAAAACCCTGGGCGAAACATCAACTGCCTGATAAGAAGCTGTTTTATATTCTAGAAGTTCGTGAGCATGATTTCTAATGGTTTCACGAATTTGTTTTCTTTGTGATTTACCATAATTTAAATCGATAAATAAATTTCTCTCCTCAATTTTTTTCTGTAAAATAGCCAGGTAGTCAGCTCTTTCTCGAATAATGTAAGGAGTAATAAAAATAACTATATTTGTCTTAACTTTTTTAGTGGCTTTGTTTTTAAAGAAATTTCCCAGCACAGGAATATCTCCCAAAAGAGGAATTTTATTTACGGTTGAAGTGGCTTGATCATCAATGAGACCACCAATAACAACTGTTTGTTTATCATGAGCAACCACCACTGTATCTACAGCTCTCTTGGTAAGAGTAGGCCCTAAATTAACATCGGTACTAATAACATTGGTTACTTCTTGAGAAAGTTTAAGACGGATGGTGTCACTTTCTGATATCTGGGGACTAATTTTTAAAATAATACCTGTGTCTTCTCTTGTTACGTTAAATGTAGTCACACCTGAAGAAACCGTTGTACCCGAAGGAGTAGGCACTTCTTGACCAATCTGAATTTGCGCTTCTTCATTATCCATGGTGAGAATGCTGGGAGTTGATAGCACATTCACATTACTATCTGTTTGTAAGGCTTGTAAAATGGCACTAGCAGCAGGAATGCTGGTTGTAGAACCATCACTTAAAGTAAAATCAATGGTTTTACTTGAAATAAGGCCACCAGCCAAACCTCCTGCAGCAGACGCAATACTCGAAATGGCAGCAGGGGTTAAAGGAAGTATTCCACCAAAACCTGTAAACTCAGCCCCAAAAATATTGAAAATATTACCTGCATTACCTGAAGCACCAAAGGTATTATCTTTTTGAACTGTAAGTTCCATAATAACAGCTTCCAAAAATACTTGCCGTCTAGGAATATCAAGTTTAGCAACCACTCTTTGAACTAAAGTTTCATAGTCTTTAGCCGAAGCTGTAATCACGATAGAATTGGTAGCTTCATCAGCTGTGACTTTAACTCCTCCTTCTAAATTCACTGCTCCAGCAGCTGTTTTATCATCTTTCTTTTTATCTTTTGAATCTGAGACAAGATTTTGCATCACCTCTGCTAGTTCTTTGGCATTGGCATGTCGTAAATAATAAACATGGATTGATCCTTCAGCTCCAGTCATTGGAGAATCAAGCCGTGCAATTAAAGCCCGTACTTTAACAATAGCTCTTTTACTTCCCAAAATAATGATTGAATTGGTTCTTTCATCTTCAATAACCTTGGAAATAGTAGGGCTATCTTCAAGCTCTCCACCTCCTCCTTTTGCCTTCTTAGTCGTACTTTTTTTACTCGCTCCTTGAGTTTCATTCTCAAAAAGCTGGCTTATTTTTTCAGTAATATCTTTGGCATCAGCATGTTGAATGGGAATAATTTCGATCACTTCCTGGGGGCCTTCTTGATCAAGTTCATGGATAATTTTTAAAATTCTCTCAATATTGCTACCTGCATCCGTAATAATAAGAGAGTTGGTAGCTGGGTAAGCAAATAAATTGCCATTTTTAGAAACTAAACTTTTTATTACCGAAGCCAGTTCGTTGGCAGAAATATTTTTTACCTGAAGAATACGGGTAACAAAGCGATCGGTGTTAGGAGTTTCATCTTTGTAAATATCAACAGGTTCACTAATCACATCTTTGGTTTGAACAATTTTTAATAAACCTCCGGGTGTTTTTACTGTTGTAAATCCTGAAACCTGGAGAGCAGAAAGAAAAGCCTGATAAGCCATATCTTTAGTCATCGGTTTTTCTGAAATGATTGTGATTTTTCCCTTCAGTTTATCATCCAGGATAAAATTGGTTCCTGTGGCCTTAGAAATTTGTTTGACCAAATCTTTAATTTCTACATCTGTGGCATTAAGATAAATAAGTTCATCATCTACTACCCCAGCAGTTTGCCCCTCACCACCAACGAAAGGTTCAGCCGTAGGAACCGTTGCATCGGGAGCTCCATACTTGTCGGCTATAGCACTTCCTTTAGCTGCAGGAGGCTCTGGTGGAGCTTTTTCCTGAGAATATGCCAAAAACGTCCAGCCTCCCAATAAAGATAAAGCCAAGATGTAAACTTTAGCGGATTTCATAGTTTAAGGTTTGTGTTGCCCCTTTTCTTTCAACATCAATTTTAATACTATTTTCAGTTTTTAACTGATTAAAAATTTCTAACCCCTTTTTAATATCCAAATCGGTGTCGTTAATCTTCATTAAAATATCACCTCTTTGAAGCCCCAATTTTGAAAAAACACTTCCTGATTTAATGGAAAGAAGTTTAAGCCCGGCAGGCTTTCCATCTTTAAAATGGGGAACAGCTCTAATTTGAGTATAGAGTTTATCCAAATTTGCAATAGCATTATCAATTTCGGCACGGTCGATAACAAATTGTCCTTCGGCACTTTGTTCAATGTTTTCTTTTTCTCCTGCTTCCTTCTGAACAACCGCAGCTTTTTCTTCTTGAGGAGGCTGGTTAATATTTAAACCCTTAGTAAAATCCTGAAGCTCAACATATTCAAGCCTCTTTTTGTTGATAAACTCAACACGATTGTAAAGAATTTTTACAATCTTTGTTTCAGGAGCAAATTGTTTTTCGTCCTCCACTGTATAAATATCTTGGGCTCCACCTTTTTTATCACCTCCCGCTGAAATAATACAGGTTGATCTTTTGTCAGTACCTGCTCCTACCGAAAAGGTAGAAATAAGCTTAATGGGTAGTGAGGTAACTTGCGCCTCACCTGTTGTAATAACTTGTTCTTCCTCTTCTGCTGCCTCTGTTCCTGGTTCTGGCAGTACATCTCTCGAATCAAAAATATTACGTTCGACAATAATACTATAAGCCTCAATGGGCTGTTTTTCTATGTGTTGTTCTTCTAGAGTGAGGGTTACAACCTTTTGTGCCCCTCCCAAAATACCCCCTTCAAAACTCAAAGCCAAAAAATTCGAAACCATCTTGGCTGCGAAGTAAGAACAGAGAACCACGGCCATCAAATTGATTAGCCACATGTACTTTTTGAGATAAAAGCTCACAATTTAAAGACATCATCACGAATGTCTCGTTTTCATGATGTTAAGTGGGGACGAATGGAAAAAAGTCTTAAAACTTGAGGATCAACCCCTCTGTTGACCCCCCTTTCTTTCATAGAAAATTAACAGAGTCGTGAAAGTTTTGCAATCAAAACAATGACTTTATGTAAAAAAATTATACGAAAGACCAATAACTGAACAAATTTACTTAAATTGTAAAACTTTATTTGAGTATTTTTTAACCACGTCCTTGCGGAAGATATTCTCCCAATCCATTTTGCACTAAATAATTTTTAAATAAGTCTTCTATTTCCTCTGCCGACTGACAAGCTAAAGCAATACGTGAAAGTTTTTTAAGTTCTGGATAGTTTACTTTGCAAATCATGGATTTGATTTTAGACACAAAAGAAAAATTCATACTTAACGAATCGATTCCCAAACCTAATAAAAGAAGCACACCCAAGGGTTGCGAAGCCATCTCACCACAAACTCCAACTGGTTTTTTTTGTTTATGAGCTGCCACAATAGTTCGTGCAATCAAACGAATAACAGCAGGATGCAGTGGACGATACAAATTAGCAATACGAGAATTATTTCGATCAACAGCTAAGGTGTATTGGGTTAGATCATTGCTACCAATAGAAAAAAAGGAAACCTCCCGAATCAGATGATGAGCCAGCTCTGCTGCCGAAGGCACTTCGATCATAAGCCCTAAGGGAATATTGGATGAAAAAGCAAACTTACCACTTTTAAGTTCTTTTTTCACATCAACTATAATTTCTTTAATTCTCACCACTTCATCTACTGAAGAAATCATGGGAAACATAATCCGCAAAGGACCAAAAGCCGAAGCTCTTAACAAGGCCCGCAGTTGAATCCTAAAAAGATCTTGTCTCTCCAATGAAATTCTAATGGATCTCCACCCTAAACAAGGATTTTCTTCTTCTGGCAAATTAAGATAAGGAAGATATTTATCTCCTCCAATATCAAGGGTACGAAAGGTAGTGGGTTTTCCTTTCATGGCTAAAACTACCTTTTGATACAAAGCAAATTGCTCTTCTTCTGTAGGCAAACTTTTTTTAACTAAAAAAGGAAATTCAGTTCGATAGAGTCCAATCTCCTCAGCTCCTTCTGCCAAAGCATCCCCAGCATGAGCAACCATGCCCATATTGGCCCCAATAATAATTCTTTTCCCTTTTTTTGGCTGCGCCTTTTTATTTGCAAAAGCCTGATACCGACTTTTAGCCTTTTGATAATCTTGGATCTCTTGTTCATAGGCTGTTTTAACACCACTGGACGGGTTTAAAATAACATGCCCCAAGTATCCATCCATGATGACAAAATCGTGGGATGTAACAAGTTCGGTAAAAGAAGAAAGACCTAATACAGCCGGGATACCCAAAGATTCAGCTAAAATAGCCACATGAGATGAAGCTCCACCGGTAGGAGACAAAATGCCCCTTGTGTGATCTAAATCCATCTCTACAAAATCAGACACACTCCAATAATCAGCTACCAAAATGGAGTTTTGAGCTAAATCTGAAAGATGTTTAGGGACTTCGCTTCCATACAAAAGACGATCCTGGATTTTTCTTCCTACATCCTGGATGTCGTAAATACGTTCTAAAAGATATTGATCCTGGGCCTTGGAAAGTTCTTCTACATAACGAGCTATCACTATTTCTACAGCATCAAAAGCGGATTTACCTTTTTCAATTTCACCTACAATTTCATTCTTGAAAGGGTCACTTTCCAATACCACTTGATAAGCATCAAAAATGGACAGTTCTTCCATCCCAAATTTCTGGGCCGCTTTTTTTTGCACCTCGCGTATTTCTTCTTCCACCCAACGAAAAGCTTCTAAAATTCTCATTTTTTCTACATCAGCATGAAGAGGAGCATTTGGATAACTCTGAACTATCTGAGGCGCAGTTCTTTTAATCACCACAACAGAACCCATGCCAATACCAGGGGAAGCTCCAATGCCATAGTGATGAGTGTTTTGTCTTCCACCCCCTTCACTTGCTATTTCGCGTGCCTGTTCTTCTGTGCGTCTTTCAATTTGTCCAAATGTTCCTAAAAGCTTTATTTTTTCAATCACACTCACCGCAGGCACAGCCAAAGTTACCATCAACTGCACCACTTTTTTGGAATAATTCATGGGGGCAATATTTTGGATCACTAAAACACCTAGGGGAGATCTGTTGTAGATTAAGGGAACAGAAAGAAAGGAGGCATATTTTTCTTCACCGGTTTCTGGAAAATATTTAAATTGCTTGCTTTTTTTAGCCCGGGACATAGAAACAGGCTTTAACCATTCGATGGTTTTTCCAACCAATCCTTCTCCCACAGACATGCTTACATGCCCCACAGCTTCTGGATTTAATCCACGAGTAGCCGAAAGAGTGAGTTGTTGAGTATCGTTGTCATAAAGATAAAGCGAACACACATCAGCTTTTACGGTTATGGCAATCTTTTCTACTAACAGTTGAAGAACACGATTGGCATCACTGGTTGTATGACAACTATGCCCCAAGCTTAAAATCTCGGCCACAATCATGGCTTCTAAGGGAGGGGCATGGACATAAGTTTTGAGTTTCATTGATTTTTAAAGATAACCCATCATTTGCCTTTTTGGAAGCATCTTGTTACGTAATAATCATGCAAGAGGAATTATTTGATAAACCTAACCCTTTGCCCCTGGCGGCATGTCTCCGGCCAAAAAACTGGGAAGAATTTGTAGGGCAAAAAGATCTTGTTGGCCCTGGGGAAATTTTAAATGAAGTGAGGCAAAATATAAGACTTCCTTCTTTCATTTTATGGGGGCCTCCAGGATGTGGAAAAACAACTCTCGCCCGTTTATTGGCTAAAGAAGTTTGTGCCAATTATATTGAACTTTCAGCTATTCATGCAGGAGTAGGAGATATCAAAAAAATTGGACAAAATGCAAAAAACTATACCCAGTCAGAAAAACCTACGCTTTTATTTCTAGATGAAATCCATCGTTTTAATAAAGCTCAGCAAGATTCTCTTCTTTCTTTGGTAGAAGAAGGAATCATTACCTTAATTGGAGCTACAACTGAAAATCCTTCTTTCTCAGTCATCTCGCCTCTTCTTTCTCGCTTAAAAGTTTTGGTATTAAAACCCTTATTGGATAACGATTTAAAAATAATCCTTCATCGAGCCCTTTCATTTTATGCTAAAGAAAAAAATCTCTTTTCAATAGACGAAAAAACAGAAAATATTCTCATTCAAAGTAGTAATGGTGATGCAAGGAAAATGCTAAACACTTTAGAAATAGCACTTGGGCTAGCTCTTATAGAAAAAAAATCTCATCTCACACTTGAGCTATTAACCAAAGCTCTTCAAACAAAAATTATTCCTCACGATAGAAATGGTGAAAATCATTATGATCTTATTTCTGCTCTCATTAAAAGCTTAAGAGGTTCAGATCCCAATGCAGGACTTTACTATTTAGCCAGGCTGCTAGAAGCTGGAGAGGATCCTCTTTTTGTTGCACGTCGCCTGGTTATTTTAGCAAGCGAAGACATTGGGAATGCAAATCCTAAGGCACTCGAATTAGCCACAGCCTCCCTTGAAGCTGTAAACCGTATTGGCATGCCCGAAGCCGCCATCATTTTAGCTCATGTAACTACCTACTTGGCAGGTTGTCCCAAAAGTAATGCAAGCACTATTGCTTATGACAAAGCAGTCGAAGCTGTTCGTCTGCATGGCAGTTTACCGGTTCCACTGCACTTACGAAATGCCCCTACCAAATTGATGAAAGAACTCGGATATGGCAAAGGCTATAAATATGCCCATGATCAACCCTACTTGAAAGTAAGTCATGATTATCTTCCCAAATCTATCCAAAATATTTCTTTTTATGAACCCAAGGGCATTGGGTATGAAAAAGAAATGATAAAGTGGTTTGATTGGATTAAAAAGAAAAAAGAATGACTCCAACTAAAAAAACAGTTCTGATTACTGGTGGCGCCAAACGTATTGGCAAAGCGTTGGCTTTTGCTTTTGCAAAAAAAGGTTACCGCGTCGCTTACACTTATTTTTCATCGCAAAAAGAAGCTTTTGCTCTTCATAAAGAATTAACCAATCAAGGAATAGAAACTCTTTTTTTTCGATGTGAACTTGGAAATTGGAAAAATTCTCAAAAAATATATGAAACCTGTCTTAAAAAATGGAAAAACATAGATGTTTTAATTAATTGTGCCTCGGATTTTTTTTCAACCCCCTTTTCAAAACTTTTAGTGAAAGATTGGGATTATTTTTTAAAAACAAATTTGAGTGGTCCCTTTCAATTAAGTCTTTTATTTGGAACCAAAATGAAAAAAAATAAATCAGGAAAAATTATTAATTTGATTGATTGGGCTGCCATTAAACCCATGAAAAACTTCTTACCTTATTCAGTTTCTAAAGCAGGACTGGCAGCTCTCACAAAATCTTTAGCGATTGAGCTTGCACCCGAGGTTTGTGTTAATGCCATCTCACCAGGGCCGGTACTTCCGCAAGCTTCCCTCTCTGCACGAGAGTTAAAAAAATTAAAACAGAGTGTTCTTTTAAAGCGCATAGGAAAGCCTCAAGATGTGGTACGTGCAGCACTTTATCTTGCAGAATCAGCGGATTTTACAACGGGATCGATCCTTGAGGTTGATGGGGGAAGACTACTAGTTTGAACGAAATGGTTTTGATAAAAACGGGTGGCACGGGGAAACCTTTTTAACGCGCAGCGGTAACGAGCGCGAGCATTAAAAAGGTTTCCCCAGTGACAGGACCTGTTTTTATCGACCGAACATTAATCATGTTTCTTCCACGTTGGTAATCCCACTTTTTTCTTCCACTCTTGAAACTCTGTTTCTTTTAAGGCAAGTAAATCGCGAATTTCTTTTTTAAGTCGCATCACACCCGGCATTCTTTTTCTAGTTAATAACGATAACAAATCTCCTATTTGTTCCCCAATCAGGGTTAGTCCTAAAGCTTGGGCTTGTTTTAAAAGGCTCTCAATCAAGACAGCCATTTGCTCAGCAGATTGAGAAAGAAATTGTCCACTATAAAAATTTTTCTTAAGCTCTTCTAAACTCATCTCCAAAGCCTCCCCATTTTTTTTCAAAATGGAATAAGGCATCAAACTGATTTCTCCTTCTGGTTTTTTTAAAATATTTCGGAGAACTTCGTCTATTTTTTTTTCAAGAAAATTTTTTTCATAAAAAGGTGGGGGCACTTCGTCTTGCTCTTCAAAAAAAGCCTCATAACGTCCATGGGCTAAAGCAGAATAAAAAATAATCTTCTCAGCAAAAGAAGAAAATTTTTCTTTAATACCCATGTAAAGATTTAAACCACTTTCATCTGGAAGATAAACCTCCAAAAAAACAAGACAAGGAGTTAAATGCGCATCTTTTACTTGTTTTGCGTGTTCTTCCCAAAAATCATGAACAGAACGAAGCACCAAAACCTTGGAGCCTGGCTGTGCCAATTCGGTGAAAACTAAAGATCTGAGAATTTTTTGTTTGAGACCAAAAGCAAAAGAAATATCATCATCAACAATCCAAATATCCATACTACCTTAATTTTCCAAGCTTAGCATAAAGAGTTCTGCGTCCAATCCCTAGGATTTTTGCTGCCTTAGATCGGTTGCCCCTTGCAGCTTGCAGCACTAAAACTACATGCTCATTTTCTACTTCTTCCAGGGTTTTCAAAGTTGGGGAAACAAGAGGAATAGAAACCGGAATTTGCCTTACTTCTTGCAGTGCTAAATCTTCCTCCTCTATCATCCCTTTCTTAGCAAAAAGAATCAGTCTTTCTAAAACGTTTTTTAATTCTCGAACATTTCCAACCCAAGGATAATCTAGCATTTTTTGTCTTGCTTGAGCAGAGAGTTGGGGTTTTGGTTTTTGGTTCTCATCACTTAATGCATTCAAATAATGATCCATCAAAATTTCAATATCTTCCCGTCTTTCATTTAAAGATGGAATCGTAATCTCCATGGCATTGATACGGTAAAATAAATCTTCCCTGAATTTCTTTTCTTGCATCAATTTTTCTAAATTTTGATTGGTAGCTGCAATGATACGGATATCCGTATTAACGCGCTCATTACCTCCAATGGGACGAAATTCATTTTCTTGCAGCACTCTTAAAATCTTAGGCTGTAAAGACAAAGGCAGATCTGCAATTTCATCCAAAAAAATAGTGCCACCAAAGGCTATTTCAAACAGTCCTGGTTTATCGTGATCAGCACCTGTAAATGAACCTCGCTTAAAACCAAAGAGCTCTTCTTCAAATAAAGTTTCAGGAATATTGGCACAATTTACAACAACAAAGGGTTTATCTTTTCGAGGCGAGAGTGAATGAATAAGCCTTGCTAAATGATCCTTACCAACACCACTAGGACCAGTTAAAAGTACCGAAATAGAGCTATCCTTAATACAATAAACAACACTTAATATTTTTTGGACTTCTTCGGATGAACCAAGAAAAGGTGAAATGGTGATAGCAGAACCTCGATTGGCCTGTGGCTTAGAAAAATAAGGTATGGTGGAAAGAGCAGCCTGCATTGCATAAGCCCCTACAACCAGGCATTGGCTTGATTCTTGTTCCTCTAACGACAACATTCTTCCCCCTCTTGCAAGTCCCCACTCTTAAGGAATGAGTCTTTATTGTACCATGAATTAAATTGAAAGGTGACCCTAAAATGATCTTAAAAAAACTATATATTTCAAATAGTTACTTATTTAAAAGGGAGGTTTTAATTAAAGAAATAAAAGAGGTGAGCTTTTTTAGCTCACCTCTCAAGGATACCAATTTAGAGCCCACAACAATGCCATCGGCCAAACTAGCCATTTTAGAGGCTTGTTTTGGGTTAGATATTCCAAAACCAACCACGAGAGGAAGACGAATCATCGATTGCACTTGGGCAATATGACCTGCAAAATCACGGGCCACATTTAGTTTTGCACCTGTAATTCCTGTCATGGAAACATAGTATAAAAAACCAGAAGCCATCGAGGCTGCTTTTAAAACACGATCTGCATTGGAGGTAGGAGTTACTAAAAAAATTTGACAAATCTTGTTTTTCCTCAAAATTTTATTAAAAGAATGGGATTCTTCTGGGGGCAGATCAACCACCAACACTCCATCCACTCCTACTTCACACGCTTTTTTAGCAAACGATTCCAAGCCAAAACTTAAAATGGGATTAAAATATCCCATCAAAATAACGGGGATTTCTGTTTTTTTTCTTAAATTTTTTACCAAACCAAAAATCTTTTTTAAATTGGTTTTATTTTTAAGGGCCCGTTCGGAAGAAGCTTGAATCACAGGCCCATCGGCCATGGGATCTGAAAAAGGCACACCTAATTCGATTATATCGGCTCCAGATTTTTCTAAGGCTAAAACAATTTTTTGAGTGGTAGATAAACTAGGGTCACCAGCTGTAATAAAAGTAACCAGGGCTTTATCTCCAGTTTTTTTAAGTCTTCTCCATGTTTTTCTCAGACGATCCATTAGAGTTTAACTCCCATTTTTTTGGCGACTGTCATCATGTCTTTATCCCCGCGGCCAGAAAGATTTACCACCACAACATCTGAGGATTTTGTTTTTTTCATTAATTGAGGAAGATATCCAATGGCATGGGCTGATTCTAAGGCAGGAATAATTCCTTCAAGTTCACAAAGCAGTTGAAAACCTTTGAGAGCCTGGCGATCTGTAACCGAAACATATTTGGCCCGCCCACTTTCTTTAAAAAAAGAATGTTCGGGACCAACCCCTGGATAATCAAGCCCTGCAGAAATAGAATGAGTTGTGGCAATTTGTCCTTCCTCATCTTGAAGAAGATAGGTTTTATTTCCATGAAGAACACCCACTCGGCCCCTGCCCAGCGAGGCAGAGTGTTGGCCCATCCCGCTTCCCAATCCACCCGCTTCTACTCCAATAAATTTAACCTCTAAATCGTTTGTATAAGGTGCAAAAAGTCCCATCGCATTAGAACCTCCGCCAATACAGGCCACCAAGTAATTTGGGTTTTTCTCTTTTAATTTGGGAAGTTGTTTTTTAACTTCACGGCCAATGACAGACTGAAAATCTCGCACCATCATGGGATAGGGATGAGGCCCTGCTACTGTTCCTATGCAATAAAATGTATCACGAACATTGGTAACCCAATCTCTTAAAGCCTCATTCATGGCATCTTTTAAAGTTTTAGTTCCTGAATAAACGGGATTAACCTTGGCTCCTAAAAGTTTCATTCGAAAAACATTTAAAGATTGTCTTTGAATATCTTCTGCTCCCATATAAATTTCACATTTGAGATCCAAGAGAGCACAGAGAGTGGCTGTGGCTACACCATGTTGCCCTGCTCCTGTTTCAGCAATCACGCGAGGCTTTTTCATTTCTTTAGCTAAAAGACATTGCCCCAAAGTATTATTTACTTTATGGGCTCCCGTATGACACAAATCTTCACGTTTTAAATAAATTTTGCCCCCACCTAATTTTTGAGTTAATTTTTTAGCGAAATAAAGAGGGGTTGGACGCCCAATATAGTTTTTTGCATAAAAGTTAAATGTTTCTACAAATTCCTTGGTTTGAGCTAAAGTTTGATAAGCATCGGTTAGCTCCATTAACGCAGGCATCAACGTTTCAGCCACATAGCGCCCGCCGAATTCACCAAAATGTCCTGTTGAATTAGGATTTGCCATAGATATCCTTATGCAAGCCTGGGTTTCATGGAGGCAGCTTTAGCCTTCATAATAAATTCTTCCATTTTATGTCGATTTTTTTGACCTGGGGTGTCTTCAACACCGCTAGCAACATCAACAGCATAGGGCCAAACTGAGTTAATAGCTAATTCTATATTTTCTGGTTTTAACCCACCTGAGAGAAAAAGGTTACCATATTTTTTAGCCATGCGAGCTAAATCCCAATTAGAAACAACGCCGGTGCCTCCAAAAGCTTTTTCTACATAAGCATCTACCATCAGCCAGGAGCTTTCATAAGCCGCTAGTTGTTTTAAATCTGATTCATCTTTTAAACGATGAGCCTTCATCCAAGGCCTTCCAAAAACATTACAATATTCAGGAGATTCATCACCATGAAATTGAAGATAATCTAGGTTTAAATCAACAGCAACGTCCAAAACTAAATCAGAATCAGCGTTTACAAAAACACCAATACGAGCAATGGAGCTAGGAACTTCTTGTAAAATACCTTTTGCTTCTATGGGATCAATAAAACGTTTTGAATCGGGATAAAAATTAAAACCCAAGTAATCAGCCCCTAACTCTACGGCATCTAGAGTATCATCCAAATTAGTTAACCCACAGATTTTAACTTGAATCGTCATCTACTTCCCGTCATCACGAGGAGGCCTTTGGCCGACGTGGCTGTCATTGCGAGCCCTGAGCCTTAGCGAAGGGCGTGGCAATCTAGGTTTAATTAACCTGGATTGCTTCGTCATCCTTCGCTTTCGCTCAGTCTTCCTTGCAATGACGTTTATTTATGTTTCAGTTCTTTTAGCTTTTCGCCGATATCTTTCTCTCGCATCAAAGCTTCACCCACTAAAAAAGCATCATAACCTATCTCTTTTAAATTTTTTATATCTTTCGCAGTTTTAATCCCAGACTCACTTGTTTTTGTGGACTTCATGCCTAAATAAGGAAAAACCTCCTCTGATACTTTCAAATTTGTTTCAAAGGTAGCCAGGTTACGATTATTAACTCCCACTAAAGAACAATTGAGAGGAATTAATCTTTTTGCTTCAGCAATATCATGAACCTCTATTAAACTCATCATTCCTAGATCTACTGCCAAAGCTTGGTAATCCTTCAACTGATAGTCATCCAAAGCAGCTGCAATCAGGAGAATAGCATCAGCCCCGGCCCCTCTTGCCTCATAGATATGATATTCACTGAGAGTAAAATCTTTCCTTAAACAAGGAAGCTTTGCCACTTTTTTGATATCAATTAAAAATTGAAGACTTCCCTGAAAAAAATGTTCATCTGTCAAAACAGAAATAGCATTGGCACCATGAGCTTCATAAATATGGGCAATATCCACGGGATTAAAATCATCACGGATCACTCCTAAAGCAGGTGAGGCTTTTTTAATTTCACAAATTAAATTAATTTTTTCTTTTCTAAAATTTTTAAGAAAATGCACAGCAGGTTTGGCATCTTGTGTTTTTTTTTGAACATCGCCCAATGGAAATTTTCTTTTACGATGAGCTAATTCATCCAGTTTATAAGAAATAATTTTTTGAAGAGTGTTCATGTTACTTCCAAGAAAATTCAATTAATTGTTCCAACTTTTCAAAAGCCTTTCCAGAAGAAACAGATTCTTGAACCAGGAGTAAGGCTTCTTTAAAATGAGTGCATCGCTTCGAGACTAAAAGAGCTAGGGCTGCATTCAAATGCACACAATGATCAAGAGGCATGGAATGTCCTTTTAAAACCTGCTTTAAACGAAGGGCATTTTGTTTTGCATCTCCTCCTAGAAGATCCTCTGGCTTACAATAAGAATAGCCTACACTCTTGGGATCAAAAATTTCTTCACTGATGTTTCCATCTTTAAGCCATTGAATTTTTGTTGTGGTCGTTAAAGTAATTTCATCCATTCCATCCCCACCATGCACAAGGGCTACGCATTCCATCTCCATTTGTTTTGCAACTTGAACTAACAAAGGAAGAAGATGTTCGCTATAAACTCCAATGACTTGTTTTTTAGTTTTTACCGGATTTAAAAGAGGCCCTAAAATATTAAAAATACTTTTTGTTTTAAGAGCCTTTCTTGCTTCTCTTACATGAGTCAGTGATGAATGAAAAGAAGGCGCAAAAAGAAAACCAATTCCCACAGTATCAATAAGCCTTCCTACTTTTTCTGGAGGTAAATCTATTTTTACTCCCAAGGCTTCTAAAACATCAGCGCTTCCACACTTTGAACTCACTGAACGATTTCCATGTTTGGCTACAACAACCCCTGCTCCCGCTACAATAAAGCTGGCTGCGGTTGAAATATTAAAAGTATTTTTTTCATCCCCGCCAGTTCCACATGTATCGATAATATCTTTCACCTTAGAAGAAACAGGCTTTGATTTTCCTTCCAAATAATGAAGAGCTGCAACAATTTCCTGAACAGATTCCCCCTTATCACGTAGAAGAGCTAAAAAACAAACCGTGGAATCAACATTTTGCTCCTTGGAAAAAATTTGATCGAAAGCAAAGAAAATTTCTTTTTCGTTAAGATCCTCATGCCCTTCTAATTTTTTTAATATATCAGTGAATTTCATATTTTAAGATGGATCCCCGCCTTCGCGGGGATGACAAATACTTTTTTGTCATCCCTTCCTTACTCTGTCATCCCCGCGAAGGCGGGGATCCATCTTCAATTTATAAGCCTCTTCATCCATTCTCTTCTTTTTTCTATTTCTATTTTTAATCGTTCTACTTCTTTTTTTGCTTCAAACTGGCTTAAACCCCTTTCTTCTGCCCATACTTCAGCTAATTTTTCACTGAAAGGCAATCCTGCATCTTTTCTTGATAAAAAAAGTGGCAACCTTCTCAAATAAAAATCTTCCAAATGCACTACCATGTGATTACGAATAGCAAAACGGAGTTGAGCACCAAGCATTGGAAAACCTTCGGGACTCTTATCTTCAGGATTATCCATTAAAGTTATTCGATTATAATGAATACGAGCCACATCAAGACTCTCCGCTCCATAGTGTTCCCATAAAGAATCGGGCATAAACCATCCCTTATTTTTAGCCTCTTCTTTTGCTTTGAGTATTTCTTCTTCTAAACCCTTAGGATTCACAGGTGCTTTTGTGTTTGACTTGCAAAGTGTTCCCTCTGTTTTAAAATCCTGCAAGGCAAAATCAATAATTTCTTCTGCCATAGTCCGATGAGTAGTATATTTTCCACCTGCTACAATCACACTTCCGTGAGGCCCATTTGCAATATAATGTTCACGGCTCACCTTTTGAAGTGAAACACCATTCCCATCAGATTTCATCAAATGAGGATTTACCAGGGGTCTTACTCCTACATATGCATTCAAGATATCTTCTTTTTGCAAGTGAGCCTTTGGAAAATAAATAGTGAGAAGATCCATAAGATAATCTATATCAGCAGAATTAATCTCTGTTTTTGCAGGATCATCATTCGTTACTCCATCAGTTGTTCCCACAATTAAAATTCCACTCCCTAAATCTGGTCTTGGAATCACAAAAGTAATTCTTCCATCTTTAGGATTACTCATCACCACAGCACCAGGCACAGGAAGTTTTTTTAAATCAAAAACAAGATGAATACCTTTACTGGGAGTAAGCCATTTTTTCCATCCAGGGCTTAAAGTTTCTCCCACCAAATCTGTCCATGGGCCTGTGCAAACAATCACTTTTTTTGCATAAACAGAAATAGGATCTGAATTTGGATTTTCTAAATCCCGTACTGTAAAACCTACAATCTGATTTTCTTTTTTAATGGGACTTAAGGCCTTGGTGTAATTAACAATAGCCGCACCCATTTGATTAGCCGATCTTAAAGTTTCAATAGTAATCAAATCGTCCCACATACTGGCATCAAAATAACTAAAACTTCCTTTAAGACCTTCCTCGTTTAACCAAGGAATTGCTTTTAAAATTTTCTTTCGAGATAAAAATCGATGGATACCTGGTGTTTTAAAAAAAGATAAGAAATCGTAGAGCCATAAACCCATACCCAAAAGACCCCGCCCATGACGATCTGTTTTATAGAGAGGCATATAAAAACGAAGGGGGCGAACCAAAGGAGATTGCTTTAAAAGTCTGGCCCTTTCAGCCAGAGCCTCAAATACAAGGTGAAATTCCATGTTTTCTAGATAGCGAAGTCCCCCATGAATGAGTTTGGAACTTCGAGATGAGGTTCCCCAGGCAAAATCTCTCTCTTCCACAAGAGCCACAGAAAGACCCCTAGAGGCTGCGTCTCTTGCGGTGGCAGCACCTGTGATACCGCCTCCAATAATGAGAAAATCAAATTCCTCCTTACGCATGCGCGTTAAGGAGGTTTTTCTTGATTCAAAAGAGAATTCTAAGTTTGCCATATTTAGAGCTTGAAAGCCCCTTACACCTTCATTATGATTGGGTTTTTCTCTAGCAGGTGGTGCTATGGATGTAAATAAAATCCAGACCGCCCTTACTGGGCGTTTTAAGAATCTTAAGATTTCTTTTAAATCTGAGGTACAATCAACTAATCTATGGGCTAAAGAGTCTTTAGCAGAAGGTTTAAAAGACCCGGCTCTTTTTATTACAAACCATCAAACAAGCGGCTATGGACGAGAGCAAAGAGTGTGGGAATCTCCTGCCGGGAAAAATATTCTTATCTCTTTGGTAGATAATCCCCCTCAAAATCCTTCTTTTGTTTATCAACTCACTCTCGTTTTTGGTGTAGCACAGGCTTTGGCTCTTTCTTCTCAATTCCAAAAACTCCCTTTTCAACTCAAATGGCCTAATGATCTTTATTTGAATGGGAAAAAAATGGGTGGCATTCTTGTAGAATATCCTTCTCAATTTCAAAAAGTAATTATTGGAGTAGGTATTAATATTAATTCTTCCCAAAAAGATTTTTCCCAAGATGTGGCAAAAATAGCTACCTCCCTTTTTGAGGAAACCAAAACCACACACATCCTGGAACCACTTGTAGCCAGCATCCTTAACGAATATACCAACTGGCGACAAATTTATGATACCCAAGGTTTACGGCCCATCATCAGTGCTTGGAATTCCCTTTCTTTCATAACAGGAAAAAAAGTTCGGGTTCAAGAATCTCCTGAAAAATCCTATGAGGGAGTAGTGCTTCGCTTGGATGAAGATGGTTTTTTAATTCTCCGCGTGGACAACCAAGAAAAACAAGTTTCTTTTGGAGATATAACCATCCAATAATATGCTTTTAGCTATCGACATAGGCAACACTCAAACAGTTATTGGTCTTTATGGAAAAGATAAATTACTCCACCATTGGAGACTAGAAACTAAAAAAGAAAGAACTGCTGATGAGTGGGGAGTTTTTTTAAAAGAACTTTTTCAATTTGAAAATAAAACATTATCAGAAGTTCACGGAGTAGTGATTTCAAATGTTGTTCCTGCCATGCAAAGAGCTATTCGTGAAATGTGTTCCAAATATGTTGGCATTGAACCTGTTTATGTTGGCCCCAAAATTAAAATTGATATGCCTATTGCAACAGACAATCCCAGCGAGGTGGGAGCCGATCGTATTGTAAATGCTGTTGCTGCTTTTCATCGTTTTAAAACCGATCTGATTATCGTTGATTTTGGAACAGCCACCACTTTCGACTACATTTCTAATGAAGGGGAATATCAAGGGGGGCTTATCCTTCCTGGAGTTGGCATTTCGGCTAATGCTCTTTTTAGTCATGCAGCTCAACTTCCTCGTATTGAAATTACAAAACCCAAAAATGTTGTTGGAAAAAACACCATCGAGTGCATGCAAAGTGGAATTTATTATGGTTATGTGGGCATGGTTGATTCTGTTGTTGAAAGAATAGAAGAAGAAATTGGACAAAAATGCAAAGTTATTGCCACAGGTGGCTTTGCAAGCCTAATGGTCCCCGATTCCAAAAGAATTAATGAGGTTTGTGAATTTTTAACGCTTGAAGGTTTAAAACTCATCTACGATTGGAACGAACGTCAGTAAGGTTTATTTATATTAATTCCCTCAATAAATTCAGTGCAGGACAAACTCGAATTCCTTCACGTGAGAGATAATCTTTCTTACCCTGAAACGAAAGCTGCCAGGAAGGAACATTCGGAAATTTGTTTTTAAGAATCCTAAGCCCATTGGAAATTTCAGCGTCAGACCATTTACATTCCACAAAAAGGGTTGGTTTGCCGTTTTGGGTCAATATAAAATCAACTTCATTCCTGTAGACATCCCGAAAATAACAAAGTTCCATCGCCTTTCCCTGCGTATCCCTCAAATAATGGACCCATTTCAAGAGATGGGACCCAACTAAATTTTCAAAGCGCTTTGCTGAGTCCTCTACTACTGTCCAATCGTAATGATAATGCTTCCTCTCTTTCTTAACAGCTCTAAGCCTAGGAACACCAAAAGGACAAACAAAAAAAATCGAATAAAGCCTTTCCAAAATGGCAAGCCACCTAGTCACGGTGGCATGGTTCACCCTGAGGTCTTCATGGAGATTATTGACGGACAAAGGGCTTGAAACCAATTCTGGAAGTCTCAACATAAGTAGTTCTAGGTTGCCGAGATCTTTCACCTGCTCCAGGGAAGATAAGTCTTCATGGATCAAGCGTTCACGGTAATCTAGAGCCCAACGCTCCGCATCCATTTTCAACCCTGAATAAAATGGCTCCGGGAATCCACCAAGTTGGAATAATGCTTCCAGATCCTTTGGCTTGGAACTAGCAAGTTCAGCAATGGAAAAAGGGTGAAGCCTTAAGTAATAATAACGTCCTTGAAGGGAATCCCCTCCCCTTCGGTAATAATCAAGCCTAGCACTACCAGTTACTAATATTTTAACTTCCTTACCAACATCATCGTAAAGCCCTTTCAAGTAATTCCGCCATCCCCGATATTTATGGATTTCATCCAGAACCAAAAAAGAAGCATGAGGAAGTTCATTTTTAAGTATTTTTTGGCGGTCGCGCGCAACATCCCAATTCATATACCCCTTTTTGTCCTTAAGTAACCCTTGAGCCAGGGTGGTTTTGCCAACTTGACGTGGCCCACCAATAAAGACCATTTTTTTCTCAAGATCCTTCTTTATTTGAGGGGTCAGGTAACGGCTCATATCTAGTATTTTACATAATACTGTAATAAAGTATATACTTTTTTACAGTGCCTATTTTCCTATCTCAAAAAATACAATCCAAAAACAACGATGGCAAAAATAAAACGGTAAATCACAAAGGGAAAATAATTTTTGGTTTGAACGTATTTTAAAAGATATTTAATGGCCACAAATCCAACAATCATTGAAACTAAAATACCCACAAGGGCTTGGGCTGAAAAACTTTCCTTAAAAAAATCATCTGCCTTTAAAACACAGGCTCCCAAGGTAATGGGGGTAGCCAACAAAAAAGAAAACCGTGCAGCCTGCACACGATCTAATCCACAAAAAAGAGCCGCTGTAATTGTGATGCCCGAACGGGAAACTCCGGGAATTAAAGCAAGTGTTTGTGACAAACCAATAATGATGGCCTTTTTTAAAGTAAGAGAAGCCCCCTGCCCGTGAGAATTTCCCTTCACATCGGCACGCCACAAAACAACACCCAGCATAGCCATGGTGGTAGCTACAATAAGAGGATGTCTTACATTGGCCTCTATCAAATCATCGAACAAAACTCCCACAATAGCTGCAGGAATGGTGGCAAGCACAATCCATAAAAATATTTTTCGGGATTCTGTGAGAATTTGAATCCAATCTTTCCAGAAAAAAGCAATCAGAGCTGCCAAGGTTCCAAAATGAAGAGCTACATCAAAGGCAAGACCTGGATCCTTAAAATTAAAGAACCAGGGAAAAACAACTAAGTGACCTGAACTAGAAATGGGAAGAAATTCCCCCAAACCCTGCACCAGACCTAAAAGAATGGCTTCAAAATAACTCATAAATAAAAAAAGTCATCCCCGCGCCAGCCAGAGGCTGGTCCGCCTTTGGCGGAAAGGCGGGGATCCATCTTTTGATTCCGTCATTGCAATAACCCAATTAATTGTAGGGGCAGGCCCCTGTGCCTGCCCGATTATGGGCAACCACAGGGGGTTGCCCCTACGGGATACCCGCGATGACAAAAATGGATTCCCCGCCTTCGCGGGAATGACAGATTACTTGTTTTAAAGAAATACTACGAATTTTTTGCTTCTTCTTCGGAAGACCCCACGTCCTTCATGGAAAGTTTTACTTTACCACGTTCATCAATACCAATGCACTTAACACGAACATGATCACCTTCTTTTACCACATCACCCACCTCACGCACCCGATAATTAGCAAGTTGTGAAATGTGAACAAGTCCATCCGTTTTTGGGAGAATTTCAACAAAGGCACCAAAATCAACCACACGCCTTACCACACCTTCATAAATCTTTCCCACCTCGGCTTCAGCCACTAACTCATTAATCATTTTTTTAGCTTCCTCAATGGCTTCAAAATCAGCGGAGAAAATTTTAATGAGACCAGTGTCTTCAATATCAATTTTAACACCTGTTGCATCAATAATTCCGCGAATGTTTTTACCACCAGAGCCAATAACATCTTTAATCTTGGCTTGTTTTACTGTCATGGTTTCAATGCGAGGAGCATGTTTAGAAATGCTATCTCTGGGTACCGAAATGGCTTCTTTCATTTTTTCTAAAATATGCAATCTTCCTACACGAGCTTGTTCTAAGGCCGCCTCCATTACTTGACGATCCACTCCCCCAATTTTAATATCCATTTGAAGAGCAGTAATGCCCTTGGTGGTTCCTGTTACTTTAAAATCCATATCTCCCAGGTGATCTTCATCACCTAAAATATCTGAAAGAATCGCTACATCTTTCCCCTCTTTAATAAGCCCCATGGCAATTCCAGCTACAGGCGCTTTTAAAGGAACACCGGCATCCATCAATGAAAGCGAGCCTCCACAAACCGTTGCCATAGAAGATGAACCATTAGATTCAAGAATTTCTGAAACAATTCGAATTGTATAAGGAAATTCTTCTTGGTTTGGAAGCATTCGAACCAAAGAACGTTCGGCTAAGGCTCCATGGCCGATTTCACGACGACCAGGGCTCCTTAAAAACTTTACCTCACCTACTGAAAAGGGAGGAAAGTTATAATGCAGCATGAAAGTTTTGCTTGATTCACCAGAGATCGAATCGATGGTTTGAGCATCATCAGCACTTCCTAATGTAACCACAACTAAAGCTTGAGTTTCACCACGAGTAAACAAACCAGACCCATGGGTTCTGGGAAGAATGCCTACTTCACAGGAAATAGGGCGAATATCGGTTAAAGATCGTCCATCAATGCGTTTATGATCTTTTAAAATCATCTGACGCATGATTGCCCCTTTAGTTTCTTCATAGTCGTCAGCTAATTGCCCTAATTGCGCAGGGGTTGGCTCGCTTCCTTTGGGTAAACCACCCTTGGGTGAATCACCCTCTGGAAACAATTCTGTTTTAATTTTATCCTTAATTTCAGAAAGGGTTTTATAACGCGCTTGTTTTTCTTTAATCAGCATAGAATCGCGGATTTGTTTTTCGTACCCTTTAATTTTTTGAGTGATGTTTTGATCTTTTTCAGGCAGCACAACAACTTTTTTCTCTTTGGCTACCTTGGCTAAAATATCTTTTTGGATTTGGATAATAGGCTGGATGGCCTTATGTGCCGTTAAAATTGCTTCAATCATATCTTTTTCGGCTACTTCACTAGCTCCCCCTTCTACCATCACAATGGCATCTTCGGTTCCTGCTACAATCAAATCAATATCGCTTTGTTCCATTTCACCTGCTGTAGCATTAATAACCCATTGCCCATCAATACGGCCAATACGACAACCAGCTAATGGTTTTGGGAAAGGCACATCAGAAAGAATTAAGGCTGCCGAGGCTCCAATGATGGCTAAAGTATCTGGATCGTTAACTTGATCGTAAGAAAGAACGGTTGCAATCACTTGAGTCTCATAACAATAACCTTCGGGAAACATGGGCCTTAAGGGGCGATCGATAAAACGAGAAACAAGAGTGGCTACTTCTGTGGGTTTTCCTTCTCGTTTAAAAAATCCACCTGGAATTTTACCAGCTGCAAATGTTTTTTCGACAAAATCAACGGTAAGAGGCAAAAAATCAACCCCCTCTTTTATATTGGGAGCAGCAGTTACTGTTACTAACACCACTGTATCTCCACACTGAACAGTAACTGAACCTCCTGCTTGCTTGGCTAATTTGCCTGTTTCGATAATAATTTCCTTATTGCCAACAAGGGCAGACGCACGTGTTCTTTGCATAATTTTTTCCTCATTATTTTTGGAAAATATTTTAAGTAAGATTTAAAGAGTGGGTACTTGATTAGTCCTGATAGTGGAAACCATAAACATTTATGATTTTTACTATCAGTCCAACCACCTCGTCTTTTCTACTTACTTTCTTATTCCCAATTCACGAATTAATTTCGAATACCGGTTTTGATCAGACTGTCTTAAATATCCCAAAAGTTTCCGTCTTTGGCCTACTAATTTTAAAAGTCCACGACGGGAAGAATGATCCGTTTTATGAACTTCAAAATGTTGGGCTAAATCGGTAATTCTTTGAGAAATAATAGCTATCTGAACCTCAGGTGAACCCGTGTCTTTTCCATGGGTTTTAAATTTCGAAATAATCGTTTGTTTTCGACTTCCAACAACTGACATTTTTTGAGATTATCTTGTCAAAACTAATTTGTAAAGGTGTATTTTTATAAGGGATTTTAAGGAGTTGACAAGCCATTTGGGGATTCGGCTTGGATTTTTAATTGTTCGATCATGGGTTCTACGAGTGACCTTTTAGATGGAAAATAATTAGCATAAATTTCCATACTTTCAACAGCCTTGGGATAGTTACCTAAAAAGGCATAGCATTGGGCCCTATACATCAACACATCACCCATGTAAGTATAATCGGGATAGAGATTCATCAGGGTTTCAAAATCAACTAAGGCTAAATCCATACGTCCTAAGGCCTTAAAACGACGTCCTCTCATCAAAAGAAAATCAGCATCAAACTCGCGCCTAGCTGTTTCTTGTACCTTTTGTTGATCATGATCAGCCATGGTAGGTAAACCCACTTCTAAAACATCAGCTACCAAGCCCGAAGCTTGGGAATTAAAACCATAAAATGATTTTGCAGCATTAAAACTATAGGGGTATTCATAAGAGTTAGGAGCTACAAGCTCTTCTTTTTGAAAAAGATCTGACTGGGTAAATAAAATAACTAAAAAAATAGGGGTAATAACCGATAGGGCTTTTACCAATAACACGAATCGGCCCTTTCTTGCTTGTTTTTTAAGCTTAATACTCTCGTCCCAGGCCTTGCTTAAAATGGCATGAGTGAGTTCTTTAGAAGGTAGGGGATTGGGTAAATTGGCATACAAAGCCCTTAACTGCTTGATTTCATTTGCTTCTTCTAAATCGATGATGTTATTTTCTAAATTCAAATAATCCTATCCCTTTAATAGTTGTAAGTATAAAAACGATTTAACTCTCTTCTAGGTCTAAAACTCCCATTTTTTTTAATTCATCCCTTAAAGCAAGGGCTGCATACCTCATCCGACTTTTCACTGTGTTTTGAGAAACCCCCACAATTTGAGCAATATCTTCAAAAGACAAACCTTGTTTTTCACGCAATAAAAAAACCTCTTTTTGGTCAGGATTAATAAGCGTAAGTGCCCTCTCTAATTTTTCGTTCAAACTTTTAAGTCCCATTTCTTTATGAGGATTGGTTTTCAAATCAGGGATGGTTTCTATTCCATCACTCTCCGCGCCTGATTCTTTGGTGTCTAACCGATTTTGCATGGGAAGTTTTCTTTTGCGAGAAAGATCAATACAATAATTTCTAGCAATGGTGTAAAGCCAGGTTGCAAACCCTGCAGTTACTGTATAAGTAGGCGCTGAACGAATAACTCGATAAAAAACTTCTTGAAAAGCTTCATCTTTATTTTGATCAGCAGCTAAATTACGATAAAGATACCCATAGATTTCTCTTTGGTAACGTGAAAACAAAACCTCAAAGGCTCTCACATCCCCTTTTTGATAAGCCAACATGAGAGTTTCATCCGTTTCCACAGAAACTTCATCTCGTACTTTGGTGTAGTCGTCAAGAAAACATATCCTTGAAACAGAGCGGGTCCTATAGTTCGAAGGTAACGTCCATGGTCATCCCAAAATCCATATGCCTTTTTTTGACATCGTAAATACATTCTGTAGTTTCACAAAAATGTACATCTTCAATGATGGGAAAATCGTGGAGTTTAGAAACAAGCAGCCTTACAGCATTGCGCCATTCAAAGCGGTCTTCAAAAATATCAGTAAAGGAAATTAAAAAACTTTTGGCTTTCTGATTAGCCAATTTTTCAAGGAGAATACTCGAAAATGTACCAATCAAAGATTCGTTAAATTGTCCGGAAGAGCCAAGTCCAAAAACCATAATCAAGGGAGGCTTAACCCGACCTTCAGAAGGGAGAAGCATAGCTTCCTGAAATCCTCCTTTAAAACGGCCATCCATAATCAAACGCGAAATACGTCCATTAAGACGCCAATCGAGTAAGGCTGCATTTCCTGTCAAGGGGATATGGTTGGAAAAAGCCGTCACTACAGCACAATCCACCGGGATCTTATCAAAGGCCTTTGATGAAAAAACTAAATGATGCATCAATTTTAATTTCTATAATCGTTTGATTTTAGCTATCTTGTCAAGAATCCCATTAATAAAACTTGGACTTTCCTCGGTTCCATACTTTTTAGAAATTTCTATGGCCTCGTTAATAATAACCGAGGCTGGGATATCAGTTTGATAAATTAATTCGTAAGTAGCTTGTCTTAAAATATTACGATCAACTGCTGCCATGCGCGACATTTTCCAATTTGTAGACGCTTCTTCGATAATCATATCAATTTCGGGTAAATTACGCAAAGTTCCTTCTAAAAGAGAGTGGCAATAAGTAGCAACCTCCTCCACTTCGGGATGATCAGTCCAATAAACCGTTGCTACTTCTTGTAATTTTCTACTCGTAAAATCAATTTGGTAGAGAATTTGCAAACCGCATTCTCTGGCTTTTCTTCGATTACCCATAAAATTTAAAATTATAAAATCTCCAACATAGACAGAACAGCCAAGGCTGTTTCTTTTCCTTTGTTGTAATTATCATCACTACTTCTGGCTCTTGCTTGTTCTTCTGTATTTACCGTAAGCACACCAAAACCAAGTGGCTTATTTAAATCTAGGCTTACCTGCATTACACCCGCTGTTACGCCCTGACAAATGTAATCAAAATGAGGAGTTTCTCCCCTGATCACAACACCCAAACAAATAATGCCATCGTATTTTAATTTTTGCCCACATTTTTTAGCTATCAGTGGAATTTCGAAAGCACCAGGAACCCGGTAAATATCACTTTCATCCAAGAGAATGCCTGCTTCACTCAAAGCTTTTTGAGCGCCCATGACAAGGTTTTCACACAAGGGACGATTAAATTGTGAAACCACAATAGCTATGCGCCATTTCTTTTTAATTTTTTTAATTTTTCCAGATTTTTGCTTCATAACAAACTGTCATCTGACCCTTCATTGTCATCCCCGCCCCCACCTTCGTGAGGGTAAACTCCGGCGGGGATCCATCTTAAAGTTCATATTTTCTGCAATAAGTGTCCTAACTTATTTTTTTTTGTTTTTAAATAGTTGGAATTATGATCCGTGGGATTCATCTCGATTGCAACTCTTTCAACAATTTCTAGCCCGTAACCTTCAAGACCAATAATTTTTTTTGGATTATTTGTTAACAGGCGAATTTTCTGCAAACCAAGAGCTGCCAATATTTGAGCTCCTACTCCATAATCACGTAAATCAGCTTTAAATCCTAATTTTTCATTAGCTTCTACTGTGTCATAGCCCTGATCTTGAAGAGCATAAGCCTTGATTTTATTGACAAGCCCAATCCCTCGTCCTTCTTGTCTTACATACAAGAGCACACCATTTCCTTTTTCGGCAATCATGCGAAGAGCTGCATGAAGCTGGGGACCACAATCACAACGAAGCGAACCAAAAACATCCCCTGTTAAACATTCGGAATGAACACGAACCAGAGTTGGCTCCGTAGATTTAATTTCTCCAACACAAAGAGCTACGTATTCTTGATCATTGACTGTATTTGTAAAAACTTGGAGTGTGTAATCACCAAATTCTGTGGGCAGTTTTACATCTGCCTCTTTATGAATCAAAGATTCGTAGCGCATGCGGTATTTGATCAAATCGGCAATAGAAACAATGCAAAAATTAAATTTTTTGGCCATTTCTTCTAAATCAGGACGCCTCGCCATGGTTCCATCATCTTTTAAAATTTCACAAATAACAGCAGATGGTTTTAAGCCTGCTAACCTGGACAAATCAATCGAACCTTCTGTATGCCCGCTACGCACTAAAACCCCGCCATTGCGGGCTCGAAGTGGAAAAATATGCCCAGGCCGCACCAAATCTGATGGGCGACAATCATCCTTAATGGCTGTTAAAACCGTGTGAGCCCTGTCTTGAGCTGAAATGCCCGTTGTTACTCCCATTCTTGCTTCGATGGATACTGTAAAACCAGTTTGATGTTGGCTTTGGTTATCGGTTACCATCATGGGTAAATCAAGCTGACTTACCTTTTCTTCAGTGAGGGACAAACACACCAAGCCTCTCCCATGTTTGGACATAAAATTAATTATTTCAGGTTTTATTTTTTCGGCAGCAACTACAAAATCCCCTTCGTTTTCTCTGTCTTCATCATCAACAAGAATAATCACTTCACCTTGTGCCAGGGCATGAGCTGCATTTTGAACACGATTGTAAGATTCAGTGAGGCTTTTTAAATCCATATTTTTTCTCCACGTATTTAGCAATGATGTCGTACTCTAAATTAACCGCATCCCCCTTTTTTAAAGCATGAAATGTAGTCCATTTCAAGGTATGAGGAATGACATAAACTACAAAACGAGAATCCTGATGGAGACCCTTCTTTAAATTTACAGTTAAACTTACACCATCCACTGTAATACATCCCTTAGAAACAAGATACCGTGCATCTTTCTGTGAATAAACAAATTCTATTTCCCAAAATTTTTTATTTTTTTTGATGCCAGAAACTTTTCCAACATCATCTACATGTCCTAAAACCAAATGCCCACCCAACCTATCTCCGAGACGAAGGGATTTTTCGAGGTTGACCAAATCTCCTTTTTGCTTCGCCCCCAAACTAGTTCTTTTTAAAGTTTCAGTGGAAACATCAAAAAAAAGAGTGCCCTTATTTTTTTTTGCCACTGTTAAGCAACAGCCATTAATGGCAAGGCTGTCACCCAAGGAAACTTTTCCAAGCTTAAAATTGGGGGTAAGAGCAAGATTGGCCGTTGTCTTTTTTTTAACAAGAGCAACAACTTTTGCTGTGCCTAAAACCAGGCCTGTAAACATCCACTCTCTCTAGCAAAAGCCGTCGCATAAAACAATGGAAAAGGGATGGATGATTTTCATGATTCCAGAACTCCATTGTCATTCCCGCGATCCAGGCTACGCCGAGGCAAGAAGCGGGAATCTAGTTGATCTATTTTTTATGAAGTTAATAAGGAAACAACTGCATGGATAATTTCATTTGTTTTTCTTTTATTGAGAAAGCCAACTTCAGAAAAGATTAATTCTTTGTTTGCTGTGAAAAGTTTGGAGGGTCTAACAAAACTAATTCGAGATAATGATCCTTTTTGAAAAGAATGATCATCCAGTTTAATTGCATTAGGGTCTGCATTAAGGATTACTGGTAATTTGGCACAAAATGTAATCGTTGTGCCCCGCATGAGCCAAAACAACGCTGGGTCTCATTTTAGCATTTGATAAATCTGAAAATGGAAATGGCACAAGAACTACTGTGCCTTTTGTAAGTGGATCCATGCTTTGTCTTCTTCAGGGTTAAGCCAACCTTCAGCAAGAGCTTTCTCACTAAAAAGGGCATCAGTAGAAATCTGGGGATATTCATCAAGAATGGTTACAAGGGCACGGCATGGCTTTTGGGGTTTCATGGGTTCTTTTAGCCTGACTGTACCATCGCGTTCAATTGTTGCTTCTAGTGTTTTAAGCATTAATTTAAATATACTTCTATTTTCATTAAAATTCAAGAATCAAAAAATGGCCTTAAAGTTCAATAGAGTGTCCTGACGCGGTAAGTCAAGATAACGCTTAGTTAGATTAGATTGGCGTAAAGATTAGTAAAAATCTGCTTGTTCGCAGAGCCAATCGCGGAGTTGAGTGCCATAAAAGTACGCCCCTAAATCTCCAATATCACCCTTGTTAAAATTAAAAAAGTATGGTAAAATACATATTAATATGGTAAGTTAAATTATGGAGTTCGATGAGATTTTATTATGAAACAACCAAAAATTGATGATTTAAAAATTGATCAACGAGGCACAAAATGTTTGCGGGCACAGATGCTAAAAACACATAAAATTAAAATTACGATCAACCTTGATTCAGACCTTCTATCATCTGTTCGAAAAATAGCAGCTCAAAGAGGGTCTCCTTACCAAACTTTTATTAACCATATCCTCCGAGAAGCTCTTGCTAACAAAAAAGATCAAGAAAACCGTCTTGATCTTTTGGAAAAAGAATTAAACCTCATCAAGAAAAAATTGGTTGCTTAAAGGACTTTACCTATGGAAGAAGAGAACGGGCTAAAACAGGAGATCTGGCCACTTCTAAACCTCTGGCACCCAAGACACCAAGATTACGGGCTCTTGCACCAGATTGATCACTTCGTAATTCATACAATAAATCTTCAAATTCTAAGTTCAAGCTTTCATCCCCACTTTCTATGGCTACAATTCCAAGCGCCATCACTGTTGGTCCATAACTTTGAGCTTCATCTCTGTCACCAGCAAAAAATTGATCTGCCACCCGCTGATCTAGGCCCCTACTAGGTATGCGACCTGTAGCTCTCCTTCTTCCAAATTCGTCCCCAAGTAGAGCATACCCCTCTAAAAGTCCATTAATTTCTGGAGTAAGAGGAGCAGCAAGCGGTGCCCCTACGGGCACTTCTGGTAGGGGCACAGCGCGCTGTGCCCCTACTAAACCACCACCCAGACCTCTACTTAAACCGCTTAAACCCCCCAAGCCTCTTCCCAATGTTGGAGTAAGCCCAACAGGAGTAGGTGTAGGAATGGCTGCAGCTACTGGAGCTGGTAGCGAGGCCACAGGAACAGGCGCTGGAGGAGTTGCTCTTGCTACTTCTCTGGATGCCGAAATTCCATCTCCACCGGGGAAAACTTCGTTGTAAATTCTTTCAATCATGGCATCTACAGCTCTGCGATCTGATTCTAAAGACATCACCCAGGTAGCTTTACCAAGACGTGTATATTCTTCCTTGGCCCGCTTTTGATCATAATCATAGGCCACCTTTAAATCCAGGGCTGCACTTCTTAATCTGGCTTCGGCTCTATCGGGACTGCCTTCGATCATGCGTTTGGCCACATCCTGAGCTGTTTTATTTTTCATGAGATTGTTAATCTCTTTGGGAAGATCGAGTGCTGTGCGGAAGGCGACTTCAAAACCCATATCAAGCAGATTGGCCTTGGCTTCTTCCAACAAGGCACCAAAAGCAGAATTTCTTCCTCCTACAAAATCTTGTAAACCCGAAAGAGCAATATAGGCAAAACGAGAATTGGTATCAAGAGTTGCTAAATTAATATCACCCCGAGTAGCCCATACACGTTCTCTCTCAGCTTCAGCTCTTCTTAAAGCAGGACGCAATTTCTCACGAACCAATTCTAAGGCCCCTTCTAAAATCCAATTGTCATAGAAATGATCTTCATCTCCCATCAAAGTCTTAAATCCTTCAACTAATTCTTCAGCCCCCACATAGGCCTCAGCCAAACCTGCCATCATTTGCCTGGCCCCAGTAGCCATTTGATCAACCGCTTTTTTAAATTCTTTTTTATCTTCACCAACTCTTGTTCTTAAACCTTCAGACAAGCGCGCATCGGTAGCCATGGTATCAACCAAGTCGTTACCATAACGTCTGATAAGACGATCGGCTACAATACCATAGGCATCAATTTGTTCTTCTATGGGCATCTCACCCAGATCCTTATCTCTCAAACGTCTTAAGTTTAACATTTTCCACTTTACGCCATCTGTGTCACCATCCATGTAGAGACCCAACTTTATTAATTTCTGACCATCACGGGTTGCTAAATTTTTGGCAAAACTTAAAGTGAAAAGCTTCAACTCCGACGCTATTAAAATATCTCCTATGGCGTGTTGCCCGCTTAACACAACGGCTCCACCCACTAAGGGCACATGTTTGGTGACTTTTCCCCAGTATCTTTTGATGGTTCCCAGAGCAGATGTTTTACCACTTCTTTTTCTTTTATCCTTGGGATCAATTGTTTCCTCATAGAGATCAATCAAATCACGTTTTTTAAGTTCTGCCACCATGGCTTGTGCTCTGGCCTTTTTGGCAGCATCGGGAATATTTCTCACCACATTTTCCACCATTTCAAAATCAGCATCACTTTTAATTTCAGCAAGAGCCCCTGTTTTTTTATCCCGTGCATCCGGATCAAGAAGTTCTTTGGCATTTTTCAAGGCTACTGGAGGAAAAGCAATAGCAGTGCCTCCTGCAGGATTTGCAAAAAGTTGAGGGTCATTAAACAAAGCAATAAGCTCTCTTCGAATTTGACTGTGTCTTTGTCTTAAAACAATCACTCTCTGCCTCACTTCATCTCTAACAGTTCCTACCCATTGGCCTGCAATATCTCTGGGTAAATCATAATAGGCCTTACGCATTTCGTTGCTGTAAGAAATATCAACAAAAGAATCCTTAAGCCCCGGAACACGCTCCATTTTATTTCTGGCCTCTAAAACAACCTTTCTCCCCCTGGATTCGGGGTCTAACATCATCCTCATGGCTCCCAAAGCCTGGCCAGATCGGGCTTGATTAAGACGTTGTTTCCTATCGCTCTCAATATTGGTAGTTACATAAAGCCTGGGAGATTCGGTCCAGGGTTGAATTTCAATCCCCGTAACCCCCGCATGTGCAACAGCGGCGTCAATATTCTCACTGCGATCATCTACCAACATGGCATAGGGAACAATGGAACGAAGTTTTAAGTGAACATCCGCATGATGACCCATAAAGGGATCGGCATGATAACCTCGTAGAATAGCTTTAAGATCTTCTTTTTCAATCTCGTTAAATCCAGCCAGGGTATAACCATTGCTCCGAAAACGACCCATGAGCTCAGCTGTTTTTTTGGCAATATCGGTGCGTGTTACAATACGGGGATTAGCATCAAGGGCTTCTGGAGTTAAAAGTGCCTGGGCTTGGGCTGAAGTAATTCCAGGACGCTCTAAAACAATTTCAAAAAATTCTTTCACCAAGGGCTTCGTATCAATGTATCTGGCAATCGCAGCCAGTCGCGGGGCCATGGTAGAACTAAATAAAACAGGAGGACGACCAAACTCTTTTTTATAGCCCTTCATAAAGGCTACCCACAGAGGATTGATATTAATCACTTCTTCTAAGTTAAAACGACTTCCATTTCTTTGAACTCTGGCATTAAATTCGGCATTCCACACTTCTTTGGCCTTGTCGGCACTTAAAGGGAAAAAATGATCCCACATAATTTTATCTAAATCCAGGGCCAGTGCATCTGCTGTAAGGCCTTGATCTTTAAAACTTTTGGCAACTGCAGCTCCCCATTGGGCTGCTTCATTTAAATATTTTCTGCCAAGGGCTTCTTTCTTTGGATTTTTGTCAAAACTATAAGCATCCCCTAAAAGAGCTCTCGCTTGATCTGCAGGTAAGGCAGCCTCTAACTGATTCATCCCATACACCCAACCTGTGTCACTTAATTTTCGCCCCCTCTCTTTTTTATCAACTGCAGGCACGGCCCCCGCTGCACGCGTTACAACTTTTCCTGCCACAACCTCTTGACGTGTGGTCATCCTAAAATTAGCTTCATGTTCACTTTTATACAACCCTTGTGCTTGCGCTAATCGGCCCATTCTGGCTCGAATATGAATATCCACTTCTTCTATGGATTTTTGCCTGCGTTCATCTTCAGAAAGGAGATCAAGCTCGGCTTTCTTTGTTGTTTGTTGGGTACTAATAGGAGGAGGTACCACTAAATCAAAACTAGCTGCCGTTAATCTTTGATCGGCTGTCATTACTGCCGCTGGCAATTGAAGACCCTGAACATAGGCTTGTCTTTCACTCATCACATTTCCAAATTTGTCTCTGAATTGCCCAGGAACATAAGTTTTCCACTCAGCTGCGCTTGGATAACCTCCCGAATGAAGAACCTGCCCAATACCAACATGTTGCGCCACATCTCTGGGTCCAAAATTAAGCATGGTTCTAATATCACTGTTCCCTACAATGGATTCTGTCATTTCAGACCCTAAAAACCAGGTAGGTTCGGGTAAACGACGTGAACCATCATGGATTAAATTAGCAACTATCACTCCATAGCCAGTTCTTCCTGCAGATTCATTCATTTCCATGAAAATTTTGGCATCCTGTCCTGAGGTGGCGCGATCAGTTACAATTCCATAAGCTAAAACCTGGGAAGGATCTCCCTTGTAGTCGATAAAAAAGTGAGAACCTCCAATACTCACAATGCGCGTACCTGCAGTGTAGGAAAGAATGGGAGTTTCGCGCATGAGAAATTGAATAATCTTGGCATTGGCGCCTCCACTTCCTTCATCACGTTCTACCACCACCGCTCTTTCTCTTAAATAATCTCCAAATATGGGTACTTTGGCAGCACCACCTTGAGCTTGTTGGGGAGCTTCAAAACCCAGGATTCCCAAACCCAACATGGTATAAAATTCCATAATGCCATTATGGTTGCCACGCCATAAAATAGATTGCCGACTTACATCATCTGCAAGTTGTAATCCTGCCAAACCCGTTTGGGCTCCACTCATCATGTGAGTTAAAGAATGAGGGGGTGTTTGTGCCATGAGGTAGGATTTTCCATCCATGCCCACATACACCACTTTTTTCCCACGATTTCCAAAAGCAGTTAACCCCAAGTTAGTAGCCAAACCATCAATGTAATTTAAATCGAAAACTTTGCGGCCTTTAATTCCCACATTTTTGATACCAATTTCTTTGGCTATCTCGGGAGTTAAGCTTAAAACCTCACGAAAAAAGTCACGAATACCTGTCCAAGAAACGTGATGATTTCTTACCGCCTCGTCCACTGTTCTCATCGTATTGTTGTAACTAAACGAAACGGCCGAGGGCAGGCCCGGAACATGATATTTTTCGAAAAGATCATACAAAGCCAATTGCAATTCCATCACCAACATAAAATCGACCATTTTATCCTTGGCATTTCGGGCATGTTCTCTGGCCTTCACATCATCCCCTGAAATAAAAGCTTCCCAGTATTCACGATATTTTTTGTATTCCTTTATGTAGCGATTGTAGAGATCATCAAAGTGGGCTCTATCAGCAGCAGTTACTCCCCGCATTTCCACCTTAGAAAATTCTTCTTTCAAACGAACCATCTGAAATTCGTAATCCAGTTTTTCACGCGACATGGAGGTAAGTTCGGCCTGGCGATTAAGTCTCATGGCTACATCACCCATGCCTAACATATAACGCTTGGTAGATGCCTTAAAGGCCTCCTCATGAGCTTTCACTTGATCCCAGGAAGCCTTCACTGTGGTAAGCTCTGCGGATCGAAACTTGTTCCAATCCATCTCATAGGGAAAGGCTGTGGCTCGTACTAAACGGAGCTTTTCTGTATCAGCACCACGTAGTTCTTTTCCTTCCACGAGTCGCAAGTAAATTTTCTCCGCATCCACCGCTAAATCTTCCAAAGGTTTCCATTCGGCCTCTCTGGCACCACGTCTCATCATGTGACTAATCGCATTGGCAATGGTTTCACGAACGTACAAAAATTCCTGACCAAAGGCTCTGGCTCTTAAAAAACCTTTTTCATCTTCAGTGTAAGCATAAGCCCCAGCAAAAAGACGCCCTCCTGCAGAAGGCATTAAAGTTTCTTCATACTCTCGCCTTTTTTGGAGAATTTGAAATTCTTGAACATTAATTCCACGACTTTGAAGATAGGGATTTGCACGAATGGCTTGATCCCTAGCCATGGTAGCTCTTTGCAACCCACTTACATCTGGTGCTCCCACTTGGGCCTTACGTCTTAAATATTCATCCTTGATGGGTTTTTCGGCCTCATATAAATCTACAATTTGCTGCCTTGTGCTTGTGTAGGCTTGCTTCGTTAAAGGCCCCATAAAATTATATTGAGCCACTTCAAAGGCCCTGGTGTCAGTAATTTGTGCTCCTTGCGCCACTCGAAACTGCTGTTGCCCTTGTGCCATTCCTTGCGCTTGAGGCAAGGGGGCCATGACACTTTCCATCAGGGAATCCACAGCCATTTTTTGGGGAGGAGGTGTTTCTAGAGGGTCTAGTCCCATCCAATCACGAATTTTAGTGCCGTAGTAAATGAGGGGATAACCCAACACACGGCCCGTTGCTTCTGAATTGCGAGAGCGAGTTAAAATTCGATAACCTGATTTAGGCCATTCATTCCCGGGAACTAAATCAGGTGGTGGCATGCCTGATTTTCTGAGATCAAGAAGAGCATGAAAATATCCCGCCAAACCGTCTTTTTTGATCTCGTCGGATGCAGGAATTTGTGGCGATGTGGGACCAACGCGATTAGTCATAGATATGTCTGCACTATCGGCTGGAGTATAAGAAAAGTTTCCTTAAAAAGACAAGAAGGTCATTTTTGATAAACTAATTCAAAATCATCAGAACTCAAGGGCTGGACAGACTTTAAAAGCCATTTTCGTTTTTTTATTAATGATTTCAATGGTTTAGTTGTCATTTTGAGTGCTTTTGGTCCTTGATTTTGGGAGGATCTATGAAAAATAATTTCATCAACTAAGCCTTTTGCTAGAAAAGAAGTATTCACTTTGGCCCCTCCCTCTACCAAAAGGGAGCTTATTCCCATTTTACCTAATTTTTGAAGTAATTCTGGAAGTTTAATGTAGCCTCCTTCAAGTGAAACAGGAAGAAATGTAGCTTTTTTCCCAAGTGCTTTTGCCTTAAGACTTAAAAAAGATTTTTTTGAGGTACACAAAACAATGCGCCCCACTTTTACAGAAAATATGCGTGCTTTTGGAGAAATTTTTAAATGAGTATCTAAAATAATGCGAACAGGTTGTTTTAGTTTTTTATTTCTTACATTCAGCCTGGGATCATCATTTAAAACAGTGCCTATTCCCACTAAAAGAGCATCACACCCTGCACGAATTTCTTGCACTCTCTCCCTGGCTTTAACTCCAGTAATCCATCCTGTTTTTTTCCCAGCAGGAGTAATTTTACCATCCAAACTAATGGCAGATTTAAGCACAACATAGGGCAGCTTAAGTTTAATCCATTTAAAAAAAGATCGATTCAATTCTAAACACTCATCTTTTAAAATATTTTTTGTGACTTGAATTTTATTTTTTTGAAAAAGGGCTAAACTTTTACCTGCTGTTTGAGGATTAGCATCCAGGCTTCCTACAACAACACGAGCCACACCAGAATTAATAATTTGATGAACACAGGGTGGGGTTTTGCCTTGATGAAAGCAAGGTTCTAAATTGCAATAAAGAGTTGCCTCCTTTGCTTGAAACTTAATTTTTTTTAAGGCATTAATTTCGGCATGAGCTTGCCCAAATTTTTGATGATATCCTTCTGCAATTATTTTTCCATTTTTAACAATCACACAACCCACCATGGGATTGGGTGAAACAAAACCAGCCCCTCTTGCTGCAAGCTTTAAACAACGCTCCATGAAAAAATTATCATTCATACATCGAGGCTCTATCATTTGTTTCTGGATTTAAGAAGATGCTCGAGCTCCTTCATAAACTGATTCACATCCTTAAAAGAGCGATAAACAGAGGCAAAACGAACATAGGCCACAGCATCTACTTGATGAAGAGCCTCCATCACCATTTCACCAATGGCAGAAGAACTTACTTCTTTCTCACCACTTTCCTGAAGCTCTCTTTCAATTTTGTTTACTAAAGTTTCAAGAACATCCATGGAAACCGGCCTTTTTTCGCAAGCTTTTTTAAGTCCATGAACAATTTTTAAACGATCAAAAATTTCACGCCGACCATCTTTTTTAGCAACAACAGGCAGCACGTTTTCAACACGTTCGTAAGTGGTAAAACGTTTCTGGCATTTTTCACACTCTCGCCTTCTACGAATTAAATCACCCTCACCAGAAAGACGGGAGTCTATCACTTTGCTATCGGGGGTTGAACAAAAAGGACACTTCACTGGATACTTTCTTGAAAGTTTATCATTTTTTTATCTGTACATCGGAAATGATTTAGAAAGCTCAATTACATTTTTCTTAATTGCAGCAATTTTAGTTTCATTTTTCACATCATCTAAAACATCTGCAATCCAAGCTCCAATAAGCTTCATTTCTTTTTCTTTCATTCCCTTGGTGGTTAAGGCCGGGGTGCCTATTCGGATGCCACTGGTTACAAAGGGGGACCTTGTTTCTTTGGGAACAGTGTTTTTATTAACAGTAATGCCGGCCCTGCCTAAAGCTTCTTCGGCTTCTTTTCCAGAAATAGTTTTATCTGAAAGATTTACTAAAATAAGATGAGTATCTGTTCCACCACTCACCAATTTGTATCCTCTCGAAAGAAAAACATCAGCTAAAACTTTTGCATTTTTAATAATTTGATCACAATATTTTTTAAATTCAGGAGAAAGAGCCTCTTTAAAAGCTACAGCCTTAGCAGCAATAACATGCACAAGCGGCCCACCTTGAATTCCAGGAAATATTTTTTTATTCACATCTGTTGCATATTGCGACTTGCACAAAATAAGTCCCCCTCGGGGACCACGAAGGGTTTTATGAGTAGTTGAAGTTACATAATCACAATGGGGAATGGGATTAGGATGCAGCCCCGTTGCAACCAAACCAGCAGGATGAGCAATGTCGGCCATAAGGCGTGCTCCCACTTCACGCGCAATATCAGCAAAAATTTCAAAATCAATTTTTCTGGGATAAGCAGAAGCCCCACAAACAATCATCTTGGGTTTATGTTGTTTGGCCAAATCCCTAATCTGATCGTAATCAAGTTGCTCTGTAGATGGATTTAAACCATAAGAAACCACCTTAAAAAGCTGACCAGAAAAATTAACAGGTGAGCCATGAGTTAAATGCCCTCCTTCGGAAAGGTTTTGTCCCATGATGGTATCCCCAGGGTTTAAAGCCGAAAGATAAACAGCCATATTAGCCTGAGAACCACTATGAGGCTGCACATTAGCGTGCTGGGCACCAAATAATTCTTTAACGCGATTAATAGCTAAATTTTCAACTATATCGGCATAATCACATCCACCATAATAACGTTTATGAGGATAACCTTCTGCATACTTATTGGTAAAAACTGATCCAAGCGCTTCCATGACAGCTTTTGAAACAAAATTTTCTGAGGCGATCATTTCGAGTTTGTATTCTTGACGATCAATCTCATGCTCAATAGCGTTAAAAACATCGGGATCAAATTCAGAAAGTTTTTTTTGATTCATCATCTAATTTTCCAGTTTTGTAATTTTGTCTAATCGCTTCTGATGTCTTCCTCCTGCAAAGGAGGTATTTAAAAATGTTTTTACAATCTCAATGGCTGAGGCAGGAGTTAAAATACGCCCAGCTAAACAAAGAACATTGAGATTATTATGTTCTCTCGCCATACGGGCTGTATAAAGATCAATAATAGAAGAAGCCCTTACCCCTTTGATTTTGTTAGCTGTAATCGCCATGCCAACACCTGTTCCACAAATGAGAATGCCATAATCAGCTTTTTTATCAGAAATTTTTTGTGCAACCTGCAAGGCAAAATCAGGGTAATCCACTGAGTTTTCAGAATCACACCCTAAATCGTCAACTTGATAAAGATCAGGATTTGTCTTTAAAAAGGAAACAACTTCCTTTTTTAAGGCATATCCTCCATGATCTGAAGCGATAACAAGATTTATTTTCATTGGAGTGTAACAGGCAAACTACTTAAGCTCTACGGATGATGTAATCGATGGTATCTTGAACAGTAAGAATTTTTTCTGCATCTTCATCCGGAATTTCAGTTTCAAATTCCTCTTCCATAGCCATAATTAATTCGACAATATCCAGGGAATCCGCACCCAGATCTTCTAAAAAACTAGCTTGATTTTTGATTTCTTCCACTCTTAAACTTAATTGTTCAGCAATAATTTCCTTAACCTTGGCCTCAATAACTCCTGATGGCTTTTTCATAATTTTTCCTGACTAAAATTCATCCTTCTTTACCACTTCAACCCCATTATAATACCCACAAGATTCACAAACACGATGAGAAAGTTTAGGAGTTCCACAACGAGAACAGACAGCAATGGAAGGACTTCCTACCCTTTGATTTAAATGGGATCTGCGCATTCTTTGCTTAGACTTAGACACTTTCTTTTTTGGCAGCGACATGGATACTCCTTATCTGGGGTAGCCTCATTACTACGCTTATTTTAGGCTGTCAAGCTGGATGGAGGGGGCAAGGAGAGAGGTTTAAATCGTGACCACACTGCATGCATAAGCCCTTACATTCAGGGTTACAAAGTATGGAAATCGGCAATTCTAAAATAAGGCTTTCATGGATGAGATGATCTAAATTGATACAATGATCCTGATAAGATGCAAAATCAATATCATCATCTATTTGGGGCAAAAGATTCATCTTAAATTCAAAATGATAGGGTTTGTGAAATGAATTTAAACACCGATCACATTCGTAGCTCACCACTACATTTACCTGTGCGAAAAAAGTTACTAAATCTTCCAATCGATTAAGTGTAACTTTACCTGAAGGGTCAGAAAATTTGTTTCCGAAAATAGAACTTAAAATTTGTACAAACCAGCCTTCTGTTGGTCCAAGGGTTAGATGGCATCCCTCTGGGGGAATTGATTCAATATTAACCTTCATATTTTTCTTGGAAGTTTAAGCCCCTTTAATTTGAATTCAAGCTCTAAATATCTCACTTGTGGGTCTCCCTCTACTTCAAAGGGATCTTCATATAAAAAACGAATTTGTTCTTTGGTTAACCTATTTTCTAACAGTGCAAAGAAAAGCCTTTCTCCCAAATAATAGCCGATGGCATGTGTTAAATTAAGAAAAAGATCAATGTTAAAAGAGGCAATGCGGTTACTATTCATCAGTTGTCCCATCGATATTCCTTTTTCATGTTCCAAAAAATACTTGGCTACCCCACGCGTTTTAATTAAATTTTTAAAATCCATTGGCCTTGCACATTTTCTTTTAGGATTAATGATCTTAGAACCAAAAAAACCAAGGGCTTCGTTTAATATATTGGCATAAAAGGCATCTTGCATAGGCCTAGGAGATTCATCACCAGACATCAAGTGTTTAAGGACATGTGAAGCTTCTTCAGCTAAATGATTAATAGAAACCTTGGCAATATAAACATACTTCATTTCAGGCAAATAATAACTTTGCGAACAAAGAATTTGTCTTTTAATTTCCCGAAAACGCGCTTTTTTAAATTTTTTTGATTCTTTCAAACGATTTAAAAAAGTTAAATCACCACAAGTAAAAACTTCAATATCTTCTTTCTCTGGCCCAAGGGTAATGTCTAAAAAAAATGCCATTTGTTCTAAAAATTCAAGAAAAGTATGTTTGGCATCTGAAAAATCAAGGAGGCCTTCTTCATGCTCTAACCAATTAAGATAAGATTGTTGTGAAATAATGGGAGCTGTATGCATGCGACAAAAAGAATCTTTATTAATACGCACCACATGAACTTTGTCTTCTTTGTTTCTTTTTGCTAAATTCCAGTAAATGGCATCCCCATTTTGATATAAAATCACACGAGATGATTTTGTATGAGACAGCCTGTCAACTTGGTTTGGTAAATGCTTGGGGGCAATGTGTAAATCTCCAACAAAAACAATAATTTTTTCTTTTTCATGTTTATGAGTGAGCCAAGCAATGGTTTGGGCCATCATGTGGTCTCGCCCCTTTAAACTTTGATCTTCATCAGGATTAGTTTCAATGGCATAAAGTGAAATATTTTTTTCTTTCGCAAAATCAAACAAGATTTTAAAGTTTGGCCACAGATCAAAAAACCAATGTTTTTTAAGGCCTGTTTTTTTAAAAAAAAGATCATCCGAAATTTTTCCTTGTAAATAATGATCAAGAATTCTTTGATGCCTTTTTTGGATAAATTCCATGGCAACAACAAAAGGAATTTGATCTTCACTCAGTTGTTTTAAAATTTTGAGAAAGGATTTTTGAGATTGATTTAAGGTGTGATAATCACCAACATACACAAGCTTTGCCTTAGCAATAGCTGTTCTCATTTCTTCAGGTGAAGAAACTCTTAAATAGTTTCGAATACAGTAAAGATACTCCCTTTCGTATTGTTTAAAATGCCGATCTTTGGAAATAACAGAGCCATCAATTTGATATCGATTAAGCCGATGAATTCGACGATGGATGGCTAGTAACTCTTTCCTGGGGGATGCAAAAGCCATCACTTAGTTTAAAATATTTAATTATATCAAACAATTAAAATCAATAGCAGGCACCTTAAGAGATTAGGCCTTGCGATTTGGCCCCTGGCGCACTATTGGGAGACCTTCTATGAAGATTACTATTGTTGGAACGGGATATGTAGGATTAGTTGCGGGAGCAGCGATGGCTGAGGCAGGCAATAAGGTCACCTGTGTTGATATCGATCATAAAAAAATTGAATCTCTTAGTTTAGGAACAATTACCATCTATGAGCCCGGGTTATCTGAATTGGTTTCACAAAATCTGGCTTTAGGACGACTTTGTTTTACAAGTGAATTAGCCAATTCCATCAATGATTCGGATATTATTTTTATTGCAGTAGGAACCCCTCCCCATGAAGATGGTTCTGCTGATCTCTCCCATGTTTTAGGTGTAGCAGAACAAATTTCAAAAATAGCAAAAAAATCTCTTTTGATAGGAACAAAAAGTACGGTTCCGGTTGGCACAGGTGATAAAATTAAAGAAATTTTTAAAAACTCTCCTTTTCCTGCTCAGGTTTTTTCAAACCCTGAATTTTTAAAAGAAGGACATGCCATCAATGATTTTATGAAACCCGACCGCATTATTATGGGCATTGATAATGGAGATTTAAAACCTATCTTCTCTGAACTTTACGCCCCTTTCATGCGACAAAAAGATCGGCTCATTTTCATGGACATAAAAAGCGCAGAACTAACCAAGTATGCAGCTAATGCCATGTTAGCTACACGTATTTCTTTTATGAATGAACTCGCCAAACTGTGTGAAAAAACAGGAGCCAATATTAATGATGTTCGTTATGGCATTGGATCCGATTCTAGAATTGGTCCTTCCTTCCTTTTCCCAGGATTAGGATTTGGCGGATCTTGTTTTCCAAAAGATATCCGTGCCCTCCTTCATATGGCTAAAAAAAATGACCTCAAACTCTCTGTTGTAGAAGCAGGCTATGAAGCTAATCAATCTCAAACTGATTTTTTATTCCAAAAAATTTGTAATCACTTTGGAGGAATTCAGAAATTAAAAAATCTTAAACTTGCTTTTTGGGGCCTCTCTTTTAAAGCAAATACCGATGACATTCGGGAATCTCCTGCCATTAAATTGGCTTTAAAACTCAAAAAACAGGGAGCGGAGATTTGCGCTTACGACTCGCATGCTTTAAATAATATAAAACTACTTTATGGAAATGATTTTACTTATTTTACTCATAATTATGAATGCTTAAAAGGAGCCCATGCCTTAATCATTGGAACAGAATCCAATGAGTTTCGAAGCCCAGATTATAAACAAATAAAACAACTTCTTAAAACACCTTTGATTTTTGATTATAAAAATCTCTTAAATGCAAAAGCCATCCATGAAAATGGGATTACTTATTATGGGATAGGATTTGGAGGGCATCCATGATTCAATGGTATGTTATTAAAACCAAACCTTTTAGAGAAGATCATGTTTCGAAAATTTTCCAGAATGCTGGCTTTGAAACCTTTAATCCCAAATTAAAGGAAGTTAATTATCGAGGAACACTTAAAACTTATTCGATCAAACCCTTTTTTCCTACTTATCTTTTTCTGCAAATAGATTTTGACAGAGGAGAACTTATTCATCTGGTTAAATATACCCGAGGAGTATCAAAAATTCTCTGTGCTGAAAACAAACCACTTGCTCTTAAATCTCAAATTATCAAATTATTAAAATCAACCTGTAATGAAAATGGGGTTGTAGAGAAAAAAGTGCCCTTTTTGGCGGGATCGCCAGTTCGGGTACGAAAGGGAATTTTAAAAGATTTAATAGGGATTATTGAAAAACCAATTCCATCTGAAGAGAGGATTATTGTACTTTTAAAGCTTCTTAATTACAATATGAAGGCTTCTTTGCACTGGACTGAAGTAGAACTTATCCGTGCAGCTTAAGATAATCCTCGATTTGAGGAGGCAGGTTTAATTGGTAGGTTTTTTGAAGTTTTTTTAATCCATCCCAGGTTCCCACATCAGACCATCCTACATTAAAAGAAAACATGGAAACTTTTTTTGATTTTTCCATCAAGGCATAATCTATTGAAATGGAGGGGGATAGATTAAAAAAAAATTTTAAATTATCTTCTGAAAATTGTCTCAAAGTAAAAACACTTAAGGCCTCTTGAATTTGGGGCGCATAGTAAGCAATTTCCTTTAAGAAAAAATTGGCCTGCCAACAAAAAATACCAGCGTTCCAAGAGTAGAGGCCTGAATCTAAATAAGCTTTGGCTGTTTTTTCATCTGGTTTTTCCTTAAATTCTTTTACATCATAAATATTTTTTCGAATTTCTTTTTCCCGATGAATATACCCATATTCAGTAGACGCATAGGTAGGGCTAACACCAAAAGTTAGCAAAATGTTATTTTCGCTCACGAAATTGGCCGCCTCTTTAAAAATTTGAAGAGCTAATTTTAAATCGTGAATATATTGATCTGACGGCATAAATAAAAGAACAGCTTTTGGATCTGAGCAATAAATAAAATAAGAAATATAGGCAATGGCTGGAGCTGTATTTTTTCTTATAGGCTCGGTAATAATGTTTTTTTCATTAAGAGAGGGAATCTGTTCTAAAACAAGGGATTTATAATCTCGATGTGTAGAAATAAAAATATATTGAGAATCAACCAAATGGAGTGCTCGCAAGTAAGTTGCCTCAAGCATCGTTTTATCTGAAGTGATAATTGATAGAAATTGTTTAGGCCTTGCTTCTGTACTTATTGGAGCAAAACGAGTTCCTCCCCCACCGGCTAGTATAATCACATAAAGATGATTCTGATTCATTTTAATTTTTCTTTGAATTCTTCCACTAGATGAACAGGCACGGGATCAATCCCATAGTTTTGAGCCAAAAAATAAGTGGTAAAATCTGCTATGGATAACAAATCGAAAGATTCCTGTAAAAGATTAGAACCCCTAGCCTCTACATGAAAAAAAGGCATCTTGTATTTAAGCAAGCCTTCCATCACTTGCATTCTTTTAAAAATTTGAGGATGCATTGATTTTTTTTTGAGATAAATAATTGCGGTTTGCATCAAAGTTTGAGTAAATCCAACCATCTCATTATGATTTACCTCTGGAAAAGTGTTAAAAAAACTTTGGACTTTGGCATTTTCATTCATTTTAATCTTCCAAATACGAGCCACACCAAATAAATCAGTTGGTGCATAGATCAAGGGAACAAAACTTTTTATTTCTTTTGCTAATTGTTTCCCAATTTCTTCTTGGGCCTTAAGTCTTTGTTTTAAAAATAAGGAGAGATCACCCAAAGTTTGTTGAACATCCCATTTAATTTCTCTGACTGTGGAAAGAATATAAATCAGTGAGGAAAAAAAATAGCCTGTAGCAAGCCTGGGTTGAAGAGATTCTGGAATTTGAATAAAAGGAATATTTTTTTCTTTTGCCTTTTCTTTAAGTTTTCCCCCATGGGCTAAAACAATGAGGGGAATATTCTTTTTTATTGTTTCCTCAAAGGAAAAAAGAGTTTCTTCTGTATTGCCTGAATAAGAAGCACAAATAACCAGATCTTTTTTCCCAACCCAAGATGGCAAACCATAATCACGTACAATAGATAAACAAGGGTGCCCTAAAATATCATTGACTAAATCTGCAACTAAACTTGACCCCCCCATCCCGGTCATAATAATGGAGTTAAAAGGCCCTTTGGGCAGAACAACCTGTTTTGCTATTTTTAAACCTTCTAGAAATTGATCAGAACTCGAAAGAATGGCTTGATACATAAAAGGAAAATTAATTTCCAAAACGATCCCAGAAAACAAAAGATGTAAGAGCAACAGAAGAAAGGGAGCTAAAGTAAGTTAAAAATTTACTCCAGGTAACAACTTTCTCTGGAACAATAATGGTATCACCAGGGTTAAGGCTTTCTTTCCCGGTAGCAAATTTTATTTGCCCATCTCGATTGATAATTTTTACCCTTTTTGTTCTTGAGTTTTTGTATGGACCGGCCATATTAATGTATTGCCTTACATTGTATTGAGGAATAAAAGAATAGGGTCCAGGTTGAGCTACATCGCCTATAACATAAATATTGTCATCAATGGTGGGATAAAAAATATTATCTCCTGGAATACGTTTTAAATCATAATCAAATTTGTTTTTCGCGAGAAGAACATGGGGTATAATAATCACATCTCCTTTTTGAACAAAAAATTTACTTAAAGAATTCTTATCTGATGCAATCTCAATTACCTTTTTTTGTTCCTGATCATCATAACGGATAACACGAATGGATTCTAAGCTGGAAAATCCTGAGGCAAAATTGCCTGCCAAATTCACTAAACGCGCTAAAGTAATAGGTTTCAAAATCTCATAGACACCCGGCCTATTGACCGGGCCTTCAATACGCACCTCACCTTTTTTAATAGGAACTAAAACTACATCATTGTCCATGAGATAGGGATTTTGATCTAAATTGCCATTCAAGCGATAATCCATCAAATCTAAAAGTTTATTTTCTCCTCTTCTTTTCAGTTGTACAAATCTTTTTGAACCATTCTGCGCTTCACCACCCGCACGTGTCACAGCATCTGAAATTCTCTCCGAGGGAAAAATACGATAAATTCCAGGAGAAGATACATCCCCTAAAACATGCACATTGTAGTAAACTTGGGTTTGGACAACGACAGAATTTTCATTTTGAGTTATGGATCGATTTGACATATTTTCTTCATTATTAAAACCACCAAGCTCTTCTTCAGATGAAAAACTTGTTACATCTTTTTTAGTTGTATAACTGCTATTATTTTTTCTTCTACCAATAGCTTGGCCAAAACCACTTTGGGCAAAAAGAGGCATCGTTGAAAGTAAATAAGAAAAGCACACTGTAAATATAATAAAATTTTTTATGAAAAAATTTCTTGTCATAGTTTAATGTTCTTTTTAATTTCGTCCCAAAATATTTTTGTAAAAATAACAAAAAGAGAAAAAAAGCTTGTCATCACTAAAGAAATAAACAGATAAAACCAAGGTCGTGGAAATACAACTCCCGCAGCACGTGCATCATCAATAATCTCAAAAGAAGGTTCTTCTTTTGTTTCATTAATCATGGCCATATAGTATCGTTGAGAGATCATAGAATTGATTGTACTCAATACCTGACGATTCAACTCAAGATATTGAAGGTAAATATGATGTGGAATATTATTCACCTGCCCCAGTTTTTTCAAAATTTTTATATCCTCAGAATAAGCTGAATCATGCGTAATGGGCATAGCAGCACCAAGATTTTTTTTAAGATCATTGCCTAAATTCAGTTCCCATATATTTTGAACAATGTCGGTTGATACATCGACATCTATTTGCCCCAAGCTTGGTGAAATTTTTCTTTGATCATAATAATTAGCTAATTCCTTACCAGAATTTAGCCAATCTTTACGTTTTTGAACCAATTGTTTCTCGATAAAAATTCTTTGTCTCTTAGCAGAAGAGAATTGTTTCTCAGAAATGATCTTCTGCAAAGTTTGCATTGCTTTTGAGGCAACTTCAACAGCGCCATCAGAAGAAGGACCTTTGATGTTGAGAATAAGAGTTTTATACTTTGGTGAACTAGAAATAGTAAGTGAAGTTTTGAGTTTACTTATGATCTGAGAACGAGAGGGAATTTTTTTACCCACCTTCCAAGTATTGTTATTCCAGTCCCAAAGTTCTGGATAAAAATATTTTTCGATGGCATAGGTATCAAGCATGTCCGTAATTAAAGTACGGCTATCTAAAATGGCCATGATCTTTTTTTCTGTACTGTCAGATCCAACTAATTCTAACCCTCCGCCTAAAAGCCCTCCAAAGCTTGACTCTAAACCACCTAAACTACTTGCACCAGACATAACTGGAACAAAAACAACCTTAGCAAGATAGGTTTTTGGCAAAAATAAACTGATCAATAAAACAAGACAGGAAGTTCCAAAAATAAAGTATAAAAAATACTTTTTGTACTTCTTAGCGTAGTGAAAAAACAAGTTAAGATCAAGGGTTTCCATATGTATGATTACAAGTGGGTTGTTATATGTAAGCTTTACCCACCTGTCAAACTTATTTACGTCTAAAGATCATAGACAATATTCAGGCTGCCTGGTGGTGGAAAAGGATAAAGGGAGTTCTTTCTTTCACATACCTTTATAAGCTCTGCATCTGCTTTAAAACTATCGAGCATGTTTTTAATAAAACCAAGAGCTGTTTGTTTTGAAAAAATAGCAATAATGGTAATAATCAGGAGTTTAAAATCTACAATACAAGATCGATGTACAATATAGAACAAACCCAAACGACTTTTCCATGGTCTGATAATTTGATTATAAGAAAGATCTGGATTTTGACTTCCTTTCAGTATTTCGCCCTCATCTGAAAAAACAATAGAAGATAAATCGGTAACCCCAGGTTTAACTGAAAGAAGTTTTTTCTCTTCGACAGTATAAAGAGCTACATCTTTTTCTACATTAGGTCTTGGCCCCACCAAGCTCATATCACCCTTGAAAACATTCCAAAGTTGCATCACTTCATCTAATTTATAGGCTCTAATAAATCGGCCAACAGAGGTAATACGTTTATCATCTATAGAAGTGGATTGAACTCCTGTTTTTTCTGCATTGAGTACCATAGAACGTAGCTTAACCATTCCAAACATTTTATAGTTTTGCCCTACTCTTTGACCAACATAGAAAGGCGAATGGAAATCTTGAAGCCAAACTAAAATGATAACAGGGATTAAAAGAGGTAAAAAAAGCATTAAACCCACCAAAGATAAAATAATATCCATTATTCTCTTAACCATAACACTTCATGTCCCCTTTTTTTTAATTAAAGAAAGTGCTTGTTTATAAATGGCATCTGCATCCATTTCATAAACTTTCCTCAAATGTTTTTGACTCCCTACAATAGTCGAAAAACCTTTTCGTAATCCAATGCGATAAAAAACAGAACAGTCAAAACCACCTTCTAAAATAACTTCTGACACACTACTACCCAAACCTCCTACAATACTATGTTCTTCAATAGTAAGAATTCCACCTGTTTCATGGCAAGCACTTCGAATGGCTTCCTCGTCAATTGGTTTTATAGTATGCATACTTAAAACACGACAATTAAAACCATCTTTTTTTATTTGATCTGCTGCAACTAAAGTTTCTTCCATAATACCCCCACAACAAATCAAGGTAAGGTGATTTCCTTCCCGTAATTTTCTAGCTTTGCCTAAAATAAATTTTTCATTTGGAGTGTCTGTTTTTGCATGAGATTTATCGAGACGTAAATAACCAACTCCATGACTAGAAGCTAGGGCTTTTGTCGCTTCACTTACTTCCCATAAATCAGAAGGTGCTACTACACACACATTGGGCAAAGCTCGCATGATAGCCAAATCTTCGGTTGCATGATGAGAAAATCCAAGAGCACCATAACTAAAACCTCCACCAATTGAAGCAATATTTACATTAACATCATGGTAAGCTGCATCATTGCGAATTTGTTCTAAACATCGCAAAATTGGAAAATTAGCAATAGAGTACGTAAAAACCGTCCAACCTTCTAACCCTAATCCGCTAGCAATTCCTGTCATGTTTTGTTCAGCAACACCGGCATTAAGATATTGTTTGGGAAATTTTTTTTCAAATTTGTCTAAAACACCAAAACCGAGATCACCTGTAATAAGCATTAACCTGGGATCTTTGCCTGCCAGTTCAGTTAAGGTTGCAATAAAACAATCTCTCATTGATTAAGCTCCTTTTTAGCTTTATCAAATTCATCTCCTTTGGCCGTACGATAATGCCACAAAACGGAATTTTCCATAAAAGACACTCCCTTGCCCTTGATAGTATGGGCAATCACACAGGAAGGCTTTACAGATGGAGATAAACGGGAAAAAACTTCCGTGAGTTCATGATGATGATGACCATTTACCTCATATACATTCCATCCAAAGGCACGCCATTTTTCAGCAAAGGGCTCTAACTCTAAGGTATCTGAAACCGACTTGAGACTTTGAATTTTGTTATAGTCTACAATAACAACCAGATTAGAAAGTTGATGATGGGCTGCAAACAAGATAGCTTCCCAGTTAGAACCCTCATCACATTCTCCATCACTTAACACTACAAAAACACGATGAGATTTTCCTTCGATTTTTGCTCCATAGGCCATACCACAAGCAACAGAGAGTCCATGACCAAGAGAACCCGTAGATAATTCTACTCCTGGAATACCTTTGTGAGAAACATGACCACTCAAATCAGAACCATCCTGATAATGAGTTAATAATTTTTCGACTGGAAAAAATCCTCTCTCAGCCAGCGCTGCATAAATTCCAGCTCCTGCATGCCCCTTACTCAAGATAAAACGATCACGACCTGCCCATGTTGGATTTTTTGGATCTACTTTTAAAATAGAACCATACAAAACAGCAATGATGTCAGCCATGGAAAGAATAGAAGCAATATGGGAAGAGCCTCCCTTACTTGTCATTTCTAAAGCATGACATCTAATTTTTTTTGCTAATTGAAGAGTATCCATTAAGCTTTATAAAATGTGCGGATCTTTTGACAAACATAGGCTACATCTTCTTCGGTAATCAAAGTATTCATAGGAAGCATCAAACATTTTTTAAAAAGTTCGTCTGTATAAGGAAGTGTTGCATTTAATCCAAGAGAATTTAATTGATGAAGGGGTTTGCCTCCCCATTGAATTAAAGTACCAATTCCTTCTTCTTTTAAAAAAGCTTGAAGTTCATTACGTTTTTGGGCTTCAATTTCATAATTTTGATAGGTATCAAAGTGATTGGTATCTGCATCTGGAGCAGGAGGCAGTTTAACTTGTTTTAAATCCCCCAATGTTTTTTCATACACATCTGCTAATTTTCTCCGATAAGAAATAGCTTCATCAAAACTCTTAAGCTTAATATTTAAAATGGCTGCCTGGAGATTATCTAAACGAGAATTAAGCCCCCAGGAAACAATATCTCCCTTGGTATTTCGTCCATGATCTCTCATCTGATGAAGAGCTTCAGCATAACCGTCTTGATCCACCACAATAGCGCCGCCATCACCAAAACAATTTAAAATCTTAGCAGGATAAAAACTAAAAGTCCCTGCAACACCAAAGGTGCCAGCCAAACGTCCTTTAAATTTTGATCCTAAACCCTGAGCTGAATCCTCAACTATTTTTAACCCATAATTTTTTGCAAAAGCATTGACTTGATCCATATTACAGGTACGCCCATTGAGCTGAACAGGCATAATCACTTTGGTTTTAGAAGTAACTGATTTTTTAGCTTCATCAACATCAATGAGATGATCTCCTCCACACTCAACCAGAACAGGAACACCGCCTACAAAATGAACAGCCGCAGCTGTTGCAACAAAAGTATGCGATGGAAGAATAACTTCATCCCCGGCTTTTAAACCAGCTAACCTTAGAGCCATCATCAGGCCGTCAGTGGCATTAGCAATACCAAAAGCATATTTTTGACCCAAGTATTCAGCTAAATTTTTCTCAAATTCAGATAAATCTCTTTGTAAAATGAAGGCTCCCCTTTCCAAAACATCTTCTAGTACTTTGGTATAGGCCTTCTTATTTTCTGCATAAACGGCACTGTATTTAAAAAATGGAATATTTTTTTTCATAAAGATTTCACCTTAAAAAAAATCATTTGTCTGAGCAAAAGATGTTAAAATAGAATCTTTAGGGGATAAAAACACTTCTTTTTTTTGTGGCCAAGGAATATCCAGTTGAGGATCATTCCAAATAATTCCTCTTTCTAATTCTTTACTATAATAATTGGTCACTTTGTATTCTACCTCTGTCTGATCTTCTAATGTCATAAAGCCATGAGCAAAACCAATGGGAACTAAAAGCATTCTGCCATTTGTAGCACTTAAATCAAAACATTCGTACTGTCCAAAAGTAGGAGAATTTTTTCTGAGATCAAGAGCAACATCTAAAACGGAACCCTTAATCACTCTTACTAATTTATCTTGAGCCATCGGAGGCAATTGATAATGAAGCCCTCTTATCGTTCCACGATGCTCGGAATAAGAATGATTATCCTGTAAAAATGTATAGGATAAACCCAATGCTGAAAATTTCATCTTATGATAAGATTCAACAAAAAAACCACGATCATCTCTCAAAAAAACAGGCTTAATTAAAAAAACACTATCAAATTTAGTTTTTAATATATTCATATTTTACAATACTTTAGATGCAATAACATAAAGTGCTGTATGAATAGTATCAGACCTACTCTCTAAAAGAGGTTTTGGTTCTTGATAAGGGTACATCCCCACTGTGAATTCTCTTGGAAGCTGGATAAGACGGCCATAAAACAATCTTTTCAAAAAAGTTTTACCCTTCATGGTTTTTGGCATGAGGTGCATTTTAATCGCTATTCTTTTGAGAATAGATTTTAAAAAAGAGGGTGCCCCTTCCTTGATATCTGGGAAAGCTCCATAAAATTTAACCTGGAAGTGATGATGGTTAAGAATCTGATTTAATTCTGGAACCCCATAGTAACAATAACTAAAAGGGCTTGGATTAAAATCGGGCCAATCTTTATTAGCCGTACAAATAATTAAGTTTCCACCCTTGCGCAAAAGACGCCTCGCTTCAGATAAAAACTTCTCAAAATGTTCCAAATAATAAATAGCTTCATAAATGATGATGGTATCAAAAGAAGCATCTGGAAATTCCATCTGGTGCGCATTGAGTTTTACAACTTTTACTTTGGAATTGTTGGCATAGGTTTGACGTGCGTAGCTAAGATTTTTTTCTTCAATGTCTCCACCAACAACATGCTTTGCAAATTGGGCTAAAAGTCCCAAACCCTGTCCCCCACCACAGGCTACCTCTAAAACATCTTTTTCTTGAGAATATAAAGCTCCAAAATAATAGCGATGATAGGCCCGCTCCACTTGCATGGGTATCACACAACTGCCAGGTAATTCTGTAATGGTGGAATAATCCTGCAAAAGATTACTTTCTTTCTACCAAAGCTTTCAGATAGGCACCATAAGTACTATTTTTGAGACCATCAGCAATCCTTAAAAGATCATCAACAGAAATCCAACCTTTTTGCCAAGCAATTTCTTCAGGACAAGCAATTTTTAACCCCTGCCTTTTTTCAATTGTGGCAATAAAGTTAGTGGCATCACGCAGGGACTCCATGGTGCCTGTATCAAGCCAAGCAACTCCCCGCTCTAGCTTACACACCTTAAGTTTCCCGCGCCTTAAATACTCATTATTTACATCAGTAATTTCGTATTCCCCTCTACCAGAGGGTTTTAAGTTTTTAGCTATCGAAATCACCTCGTTATCGTAAAAATAAAGCCCTGTAATTGCATAATTGGATTTGGGCTTTTTTGGTTTTTCCTCCAAACCAATTATGTTGCCTGCTTTATCAAATTCAGCAACTCCATATTGCTCTGGATCAGCCACCCAATAACCAAACACAACCCCACCTTCTTTATTCATCACAGCCTTCGTTAAAGCTTCAGTTAATCCTGCACCAAAATAAATATTATCCCCCAAAGCCAAGCAACAAGGACTGCCCCCAATAAATTTTTCTCCAATTAAAAAAGCTTGGGCCAAACCATTGGGTTTTTCTTGTACAGCATAGTGCAATTCAATACCCCAACGTTTTCCATCACCCAAAAGTTGTTTAAAAAGCTCCTTGGACTCCGGTGTTGTAATAATCAGAATATCCCTAATCCCTGCTAACATCAGGGTAGACAGGGGATAATAGATCATGGGCTTATCATACACAGGCAAAAGCTGCTTACTCAAAGCAGAGGTAATAGGGTAAAGCCTGGTCCCTGAGCCCCCAGCTAAAATGATTCCCTTGTATTTGAGGTCATTAGTCATTGAAATTAATAGATACTTAAATTAAGAAAGACTCTCAATGAGAAAAAAAATAGATGTTCTCATCAGTATCGATGTAGACCCAGCCCCCTCATTAAATCTGGAAGATGGGGTTAGACAGAGTGTGAATCTACTGGGGAAATACGGCATAAAAGCTACTTTCTTTTTTGTAGCTAACCATACAAGCCCAAACATGATGCGCCTGGTGCAAGAACATGGTCATGAGGTGGGATGCCATGGATTAAATCATGATGATCAAGAAGAACTGCATCAACTTTCTTATACAAAACAAGAAAAAATGCTTTCAGAAGCCACTATTCTCCTAGAAAAACTTTCAGGAAATAAAATAAAATCGTTTCGCTCACCCAGGCTTAAAATTAATTCAGATACATTACAAATCTTAGAAAAACTTGGGTATCAAACTGATTCTTCATTAAGCGCTCAAAGGCTCGATTTTTTTTCTTCTAATTTAATCAACTTAAAATGGCTTATCATGAATCGCCTGCCCTACCATCCTGATATGAAAAAAATATGGAAAAAAGGATCTCTTAAAATTCTGGAAATTCCTGTTACAGCCTTTATACTTCCTTTTATTTCTACTACTTTAAGAATTTTTGGGCTCACTTTTTTTAAAATCTTTTTTTGGTTTTTGTATTGGGAAGCCTACTTTACAAAAAAACCCATTGTTTATCTTTTTCATCCCCACGAATTTCTTTATAACTACACAATGAAATTTTCATGGGAACTTTTTATTCCAAATAAAAGCTGGCTGATTAAAGGGGCCCCTTTTCGCAGATTATTTGCAAGACAACTTTTAGGACCCGAGGTTTATGCGCTTCATGATCGCTTCTTTTGTTGGCTTTCTAGCAAAAATGTGCACTTTAAGACGATGAGCGAGTATCAGTTGCAAATCTCCTTACCTTTTTAAGACGATCATTTGAAACTATTTCTTCTACAACTTCTACTTTCATAGGCATTTTATACTCTTCTAAAATACCAGATAATTCCTTCCGCATTCTTTTTGTAAAATCACCTCGCATCTCTTTTGTAGAAAGTTTAACCCGGACACAAAGAATCTGACCAATAAGAGGGTTTTTTTCTGAATAAACTGTTACATCCAACACCCCTTTTAAATTCATGAGAAGGCTTTCTACTTCTGCAGGAAAAACCTTTTGCCCTCCAACATTAATTAAATCAGAAGTTCTCCCCAAAATTTTTAAATATTCCCCCTTCACTTCAACCTGATCACCAGTTTTAAACCAACCATCTTGCGTAAAAGGGCTTGGTGCATTAAGATAACCCAACATAAGATAATCCGATTTGATTTGCATTTCTCCATCAACAACACGAGTTTGAAATTCAGCTCCACCCAATTTTACAAAGAGGGAATTAGAACTTTCAGACTTGGAACGCAAGATCCCTACTTCACTTAAGCCATACGTTTGTTGAAAATGGACATGGGGTAAAAGTACATTGAGTCTTTTTAAGATGCTTTCTTGCATATTTTCTGTTCCATAGGTAATTACTTTGAGGCTACTCAAATTATGTCTTTTATAGCCTTCCGTTAATAAAACCATGTTTAAAAAAGTAGGAGTTGTGGGTAAAAGTTCAATTTTATGTTTTTCAATTTGAGATAAAACTTCATCTGGATTCTTAGTGGATAAAGTTAAAAGGCAACCTCCTTGGGACAGAATGGAATACATTGTATTAATACCACCCAAATGATCAAATAAAAGAAAATTAATGGCTCTAAAACTTGTACGTTCTTTTTTAAATTTTTGTTCGAAAAGAAAAAGGTCATGTACAATTCCCTTGATCTCCCCTGTAGAACCACTACTAAATACAACGAGTCCAGAATGTTTTTGATTCTTAATTGACTCATAGAGTTTATGATAAGATTTTTTTCCCGTATTAAAAATTTTATCAGCTTCGATCATCCATTCTAACTCAGCCAATTCAATTATTCCTGGATTTTTAGAAAAGAAAACTTCAGTTAAGGGGATAATAATAATCCCTAAACTAACCAAAGCAAAAAAGGTTGCAATAGTCTCTGGATTAAAATCTCCCTTTAAACCAACAATGGCACCTTGTGGAAGGGTTTTAGAAATGATTGATTCGTAATGAGAAATACGCTGGACTAACCAACTATAAGTATATTCTTTATCCTGCCAAATGATGGCAGGGCGATTTTTATTATTTTTAAATTTTTGAAAAAGAAAAGATTGCATTAAGTGCCTACAAGAAAAACATGCCCCCACGACATTCCAACACCAAAGCCACTCATCACTATTTTGTTACCTGATTTAATTTGTGACGACATATCTTTAAGTAAAATGGGAATAGAAGCTGAAACGAGGTTGCCCTTATCTTCTAAATTATTTGGAACTAACTTTGGATTTAACTCTAATTTGGTAACAAGGGTATTTAATGCTAAAAGACTTGCTTGATGAAAAAGATAAAAATCAACTTCTTCTTTTTTAATTTTTAAATGAGAAATAAATTGGATCAAATCTGGAGCTACCACATGATTTACAAAACTTAAAACTCCCACTCCATCCATCTGAATATAAGAAGTAGGTTCTGGAAGAATAAAAGAACGATGATCCTTACCACTGGTTTTAACCACTATATTTTCTATCTTCAAAAACCCTCCCTTTGAAGAAACCCAAGTTACAGCGGCTCCATCACCAAAAAGAGAGCGGGTGGCACGATCATTGGGATTAATAATTTTTGAATAAGTATCTGCCGTAACGATAAAAATTTCATGGGATTGCCCCGATGCAATTAAAGCGTTAGCTAACCACAGGGAATAAATAAAACCAGAACAGGCATGATTGATATCAAAACAAGCCACATTTTGAGATAAATTTAGTTTTTCATGTAACAAACAGGAATTGGAGGGCATGAACTGGAGAGGAGTTTGCGTACAAAAAATGAGAGCATCTACTTGATGAGAAAGTTGTGGGTATTGATCTAAAAGTTTTTTTACAGCTTCAAATCCTAAATCAAGTGAACTTTCTTCTTTTTTTGCTATATGCCTTTGATAAACACCCGTATGTTTAGCTAATTCATCCAAATTCCATTCTGGTTTTTCTTTTTTTAAATCCTTATTTGTTAAGATAAGATCTGGAAGAAAATATTCAATGTCTCGAATAAAAGCCATTTTTTAGACCGTCCCTCCCAAAGTTATAACCTGCCCTGTCATGGCATGAGAATTTTGTGATAAAATAAAGTTAAGAGTAAAAAAAACATCTTGCGTAGTTACATTTTTTTGAAAACCAGATCCGGCAATTATTTTTTTTCTTTGTTCCAGACTAAATTTTTCAGACATTCCAACTCCTTCCACATAAGAAAGAGCAATAGTATTGAAGGTTGTGTTTGGCTCTATCACTTCTTTTGAGGCCACCTTCATATATTCTTCAATAAATGCCTTGGAACCCGAATAAAAAGCAGTCCCCATAGTATTTAGCTGAGTATGAAAACTTGAAAGAAAAACAACACGCCCTCCTTTTTGCATCAGTTTAAGGGCCTCTCTCGTTACAAAATGAACACCAATAACATTGGATTTCAAAACTTTTTGAATTTCATCTCCTGAGCTGGTTAAAATATAGTTCGAGTGAGAAATGCCTGCATTGTTAATCAAAGCCAAAATATCAGAATGATTTTTTCTGATATCCAAAAACATTTCTTTAACTAGTTTTTCATCAGACAAATCCAAACAATAATGATAATAGTTTGAATTTGTTATAACTCCTGGGGAGCGAGAACATCCAATAACTGTAAAATCTTCTTTGATAAAAAGACGGGCTAATTCCAAACCAAGACCTCGTGATGTTCCAGTAATGATAATGTTTTTTGTCATTTTTATAAAAAAGTCATCTCTTAATAAGTGTCCAAAGAGTCATAAAAACTCAAGTGTACATCTTGAAAAGATGGTAACTGTTTTCCGTCTAAACTTTTATAAACCATCCAAAAAGAGCGGCCATACTTAAGAGTGTTCAATCGCATAAATCCATATTTAGTCCATAAAGAATAATCTTGATCATTAGGATTTATTAATAAAGCTAAAAGATCTGCCTGCTGATTCATTTTAAAAAAAAGCTTCAACATATCTTCAAGAGCTTCATTCCAATTAGACAAATTTCGATCGAGATAATAATCAATCAATCCACACACTATCAAACCTTCTTTTTTATCTTGTCTTGAAATTAAAAAACCAACCAATTGAGATTCAGAATTACGACATTCAATTTTAAGATAATCAGGATGCTGGTACCTCCAGTTCAATTGAATATAATTTCTAACAAAACGAACAGGCTTAAGAAATTTGTTTTTTAAAATCAAAACGTCAATATCAGATGGAATATGAGACACACTTTTTATTTGGTAATGGCTTTTTGTAATAGCTCTATATTTCCTATTCCTATAAAAAAGAGTTAGATTTAGAAATTTTGTTAAAAAATGAAGCTCTATCCATTTTTTTTTCTTTAAAATATTATCTATTTTAAGAGGTAAAATTAATAAATCTGGTGTTCCTAAATGTTGCATATAACAAGAACGACAAAGAACTTGAAAATTATTTTGATTTGGAAAAGCATATATAAATTTAAATCCTTCAGCCTTTAATGCATGAATACCAGCCCAAACCAATGCTGGTAAAAGTCCAAAACCCCTATATTTTTCGTCTACCCAAGCATTAGAGAGCTGTAACCCTCTCACCAACTTTTCATGAAAAATGTTTTCAACTGGAATAAAATGATGATGGGCTATTACCTTATCTTCCTTTACAAACTGATATTCTTTAATGGGACCTAAGGGAGTATGGCTTTGCCTCTTCCCACCTTCTGCCTTATCAAGTACCTTCAGTTCAAGATTGAATCTTTGCTTTAAAAATTGAAGATGTGTTTGAACTCCACTCTCGGTTTGAAGATTATCAAAGGATAGAGTAGAACTGTCCATATATTAATAATTTTTTTCGATAATTTAAGATTCTATTTTCTCTTGGATGTATTGTGCCAAGGAACCAATGGTTAAAAAGGGGCTACTTTCCAAAGACATGGCTTTTTCATCTGCCAAAATAATAGAATTTCCTAAATTTTCCTCTAATTTTTGCTCAAGAGAAATAATAAAACGAACCAAACCAAGAGAATCAAGAGTGCCTACATCTCCCATTAATTTCGTGGTTAGCTCTTTAGAAATCCATTCTTTTTTAGGCCTGGGTTCATTAAATTCATCCACAACTTCAAAAATACATTTTAAAATTTGTTCTTGATTCACCAAATTACCCTTAATCCTTAATCCTTTTTTGGTTGAGACAATTCAAAAACAGCACTCCAGGCCAGCCATTTGAAACCAGGAAGCTTGAAAAGCACATGATCAATAGGCTCTAAAAAACTCAAAATAAAATTAAAAAATCGAGTATTTCTAAAAGGCACAGCAAAAAGAGCCATTAAACTATAAAATCCTATGATTTCAACTTTATTAAAATATTTTTTTGCTAAATAAATTTTATTCTTACTTAAAATATGATCAGCTTCCCACGGTGTTCTTAATTGAGGGGTTATTCTTCGATAAAATTGAAACAGAGGGTTATGAATTAAAGCCTCCTGACAAAGAGCCTTTCCATCTGGCTTTAAAACACGAGCAATTTCACAATAAGCTTTCTCTAGATCCAAATGATGTAAAACTCCCCTCTCATTAACAATATCAAAACTGGAGTTCTCAAATTTAGTATTCTCAGCATCCATAACCTGGAATTCACAAAATGCAGATAAACCATTTTGAGCTATTATTCTTTTTGATTTTTCAACAGATACTTCAGAAATATCAATGCCAATAATTTTTTTGGGATCATGAGGAGCCATGTCCAAAGCATAGCGGCCATCACCACAACAATAATCAAGAACAACTTTATCTTTTAGATGATCCTTCCACCATTTTGTCACTGCATTTGTTTGTGCTCTGTTTATAGAATAAAATTTCCCATTGGAAAGATAATAGGCTTTTAATTTTGGATCTTCCCAAACAATATCACTTCTTACTAAATCATGGTAAGAGCGCTCTTCTTCTTTTCTTTGATTGTTAAGATTCATATTATTTTACAAAGAGATACTTAACCAGATCGGACCATACTGTTTGGGCTGCGTTCTTGTCAAATCCATTCCTTGTAAGACCATAAAGAATAAAAATTAAAAAAAGATAGATAGCTATTCCCACAATGATATTAGGTAAAAAATAAAATCGATCCCTTAGAAAAAATAAAATCGAACCCATGATGATAGAAGCAAAAAAAATACGTCCTCCCTTTTTTATAGAAATTATTATATGTTTAATACCTACAATTTTTGAAACAAAATAGATGCCACCAATATATAAAAAAGTCTGTGAAATGACTCCTGTCCAGGCCATCCCCTTTCCTCCATAGAGAGATACTAAAATATACCCTAAGAAAATGTGTAGAAATGCAGCAGTAATTGTTAAAATTGTATACGGTTTATTATAAATACTGGCCATAAGAAAAACTCCAAGGGTTGCATTCAAGAAAAAAGGAAGTAAAGAAAAACTCATGATCTGTAAAAGAGAAACGCTGACTAAAAAACGGCTCCCAAAAATAACAGGAATAAAATTATGAGCTAAAACATTAATACCCACAATTAAAGGAAGACAAATAAGCAATAAAGATTCAACACTCTTTTCAAAAATAACTTCTACTTTATCAGGGGATTGAAAGTAATTAGAATAAATAGGAAACAAAACTGTTGAAACAGCCAATGGAATAAATTCACAGGTTTTAATAATGGTTGAAGGCACACTATAAAGACCAAGAATAAGTGCATTCCCAAAATAAAAAAGAACAAGAGAATCCCAAAAAAAGAAACGATTCATATTCGTTGAAATAAAGTAAGGAAATGATCTAATGAAAATTTCCTTCCAAGAAATCCCTGTTACTTTTATCCTTAAAACTATCTTTTCCCTCATTAGATGATAAGTTGAATAGATAAAATTAAAAAGTTTGTCTGAAAATGTTGCTAAAACTATAAAAAAAAGTGTCCCCATTGTTTTAAGAAAAATGAGGCCTAAAATAATCATAATCAAGTGCCCCCAGGTAATACCACGGGTTTCAGCAACCATATTTTTTTTAAATCGAATGGCAGAATAAAAAGTATAAGAGTAAGAATGCAAAATCATCATTCCTAAAAAAAGAAATAAAATTCCAAAATGGAAAGTAGTTGGTTTTAACCATAGCCAATACAAGAATATGCCAGGAACAAGAATAAAATTAATTATTGTCTTAAGAGAAATAACCGTGTTGAAGATGGAATTAAAACTTTCCTGATTCTTTCCTGAATAAGCCACCATCATGGGAGTTAGTCCCAAGTCAAAAACAAGAACTCCTAGAGATAAGAGTGTCATTAAAAGATAATAATGGCCTGTTGTTTCAACATTAGTTGATCTAGCAATAAAGGTAAAATAAATGAAGGTCATTGCCTTCCTAAAAACAAAAACCATTGTAAGGAAAAAAATTCCCTTTGCTATTTTTGATGCATTAATTACCATTTAAAAAAATCTTAAGGGCCTCTTGCCAAGAGGGCATAGAAATAAAACCAAAAGCATTAATTTTTTGAGTAGATAAAACCGTATAAAATGGTCTTTTAGCTTTTGTTGGATAGTGAGAACTACTAATTGCTTTTATATTTTTTTTACCCAAGGCTAGGGATATCGCCTCACAAGCCAACTCATACCAAGAACAAAATCCAGAATTAACAACATGATAGATTCCAGATGGAATTTTTTCCTTGATCAAAGAAAATGTTGCTTGTGCCAAATCTATTGTAGATGTTGGGGATCCTACCTGATCATTTACAACCGAAATCACTTCTTTTTCTTGAGCCAATTTAAGGATGGTTTTAATAAAATTTTTCCCATGGGCACCAAAAAGCCAAGCCACCCTTAAAATCAAATAATCTTCACAATACTTCTGGATATTTTTTTCCCCCTTCTCCTTACTCTCACCATAAATTGATAAGGGATGAGTTAAATCTTCTTCAACATAAGGAATATTTTTACTTCCATCAAAAACATAATCTGTTGAATAGTGAATTAATTTTATCCCTTTTTCCTGACACAGCTGGGCTAAAATTTTTGGTCCTTCTGCATTAATTTGAAAAGCTTGAATGGCATCATCTTCAGCTTGATCAACAAAGTTATAGGCAGCAGAATTGATAAGAACCTTTGGACCAAATTGATCAACAATTTTTTTAACCTGATCAAGATTAGTTATATCACACTCACTATGTGTAGGAGCCAGCAACTGAATTTTTGAAGAAGTTTGAAAAACTTTCTTTAAATCAGAACCTAACATTCCAGAACCACCAATTAAAAGAACCTTTTGCATTTAAAGATGATATTGTTTCTTGTAATAATCTTTTAATTCACCTTGAAGTAAAGGAACCCACCACATTTCATTTTTCTGATACCAATCTATGGTTTTATTAAGCCCAACTTCAAAAGATGTTGAAGGATTCCAATTCAATTCTTCTTTCACATAGCTTATATCCATTGCATACCGCTTGTCATGACCTGGACGATCTTTCACAAAAATAATAAGTTTGCGTGACTCCCCTTCTTTTTGTGCTCGAATGCGATCAAAAATATCACAAATAGATTGGATCACATCAATATTTCTTTTCTCTGATTCACCCCCAAAATTATACACCTCCCCTATTTCACCATTTTGAATAAGACATTCAATGGCATCGGCATGATCATCAACATAAATCCAATCTCTAATTTGTCTTCCATCCCCATAAACAGGAATAGGCTTCTTTAAAAAAAGACTTACAATAGCAAGTGAAATGAGTTTTTCAGGATGTTGATAGGGTCCATAATTATTAGAACATCTGGAAATAAGAGCCGGAAACCCGTAAGTTTCATAATAAGCACGAATCAAAAGATCTGCAGATGCCTTCGAGGCAGAATAAGGGCTATTGGGTTGCAAATTGTTTCTTTCATTAAAAGGCGGGTCGGTTTCTGATAATGAACCATAGACTTCATCAGTGGAGATTTGAATAAACCGCTTATCATCAAAAGATTGCCAGATTTTTTTTGCATTTTCTAACAGCATGAGAGTCCCAAGCACATTTGTCTCCAAAAAAGAGGTTGGGTCCAAAATACTTCGATCAACATGAGATTCGGCTGCAAAGTTAACAATAATATTTGGTTTATATTCTTGAAAAATGCTTTCAACTTTATCACGATCTAAAATATCACCATGAATAAAATGATAATTCTTTTTAGCTTCAATGCTTTTTAAATTATTAAGATTACCAGCATAGGTTAATTTATCGATATTGATAAACTGAGACTGCGGATATTGAGCAACCATTCTTCTTAGAAAAGCACTACCAATAAAACCACAGCATCCTGTAACTAAAATAGTTGACTTGGACATATCAGGGGATTTCATGACCAGCCTTTTTTATTTTTTTCCTTAAAAAATAGATTTTTTTAAAATTTTGAGGCACTAATAATCTCATTACAGCGATAAAAGATCCCAAACCATAAGCTAGGTGCATGAGAGGAAATATGAATACTAAGTTAACACAAAATAAAAAAGATTTATGATCAATAGTCAGACTGATGATTAAATCAATAAATAAATAAACGAAACATAAGGCTAAAAAAAACTTAAAAATAAATGGTGAAATTAATGCACTTATAGAGAGCAGAATAATAAAAGTAAAAAAATAAAGCGGGATCAGATGGCGAAGGGAAACGGCAAGATAACCCACCTTTTGCATCGGGAAAATAGCCCAGTATCCATTGAGATAAAATTTTCTTATAAGTGCTAAAAAAGTATCCGGCACAGAATAAAAACATTTAATTTCAGGTAATACTAAAATACTTTTAGAACCAAATTTTTTTAAGACTCGTCTATTAAAATCTATGTCTTCGCTTCTCTCAATTAATTCATTAAAGTAACCAACCTCATCAAACAAATTTTTTCTGCAACAAAAATAAGAAACTACATCAGTAAAGCGCTTACTTTTTAAGCCTACTCGATAATAAGCATTACCCACTCCAAAAGGATGGCTCAGCGCTCTCTGAATTACATGTGATATTAAAGTATTCTTAACAGATTGTGTAATCCAAACTCCTCCCACAATTTTAACCTCTGGATGAGAGTTTAAAGCTCTCACACAATTGGAAATATAGCCACTATCATAGGTTGTGTGAGCATCCATACGAATCAGTATATCTCCACTCGCATGAGCAATTCCCATATTAAGTGCAAATGGTATTATTTTTTTTGGATTATTTAAAATCTTAATCCCATGAGTTTTTTGATATCTCTCCAAGATTTCTAGAGTTCCATCTTGGCTCTGGCCATCTATTACTAAAATTTCAACCAAGTGAGCTTGATAATCATTTGCTAAAATAGAATCTAAACAAGGAACAATAAAATGCACCTCATTTCTACATGGAATAATAATACTTACCTTTGGTTGCATAAAATTTTTTGGGCAGCCTCTAAATCATCGGGGGTATTCACTTCACAAAGCAAATCTTCATTTGCAATCAAAGCATAATAGGGAATAAGTTTTATAGCCCCTCTTAAAATTCCAAAATAATGTTGATTTTTATCACCCGCATTAATAGTTTCGGTTATTTTATTCAAGGCATAGGTTGTACTTTGTGGACTAAATTTTGCTAAACCATAGGCCTTGCCACAAGAGAAGTGTAGCCTTTCAAGAGACATTTCCAAAACTCTTTCTCCATCCAATGTAACATGCTCTAATCGACCGCCCAAAGGTTGGTCTGTACGTATGGCAAAAAGATTTGAATGTTTACTTGTGATAAGTTTGTTTAAAAGAGACGGGGAATAAATAATATCACAATTATTATGAATGTAGTCAGTATCTTTTACCCATTCTCTTGCCATCCAAAAAGAATAAGAACTATTACTCGTTGCATATTCTTTATTCCAAAAATAATCAATCTTGAGAGCCGGATAATTTTCTTGCATGAAATTAATAATTTTTTGTCCCGCTTTCCCTAAAACAATAGCAATTTGATCTATACCATTATCAAGCAAGGCTTTAATTTGATAAAAAAGAATGGGTTTTTCTCTTACACAAACTAAAGCTTTGGGCAAATTTTCTGCATGAAAACCAAGCCGCACACCAAGACCTGCTGCTAAAATAAGAGCTTTCATGTATTTTTCTTATAGAGAGGAATCATTCCAATCATCCAGAGAGAAGCTAAAATAAAATAAGCATATGAGAGATCCCTTGCCAAACTCTCAATAGACCAATTCTTAATAATAAAAAAAGAAATCACCGCCGGTAAAAAAAATAACATCATACGAACAGACAAAAAAGAATATTTGTGAATATAAACTTTTCTTAAAAAATTATTGATAGGATGTTCGTCTAAAAAATGACGAGAAGTATTGATGAATACAAAAAGAATATAAGAAGAAAATACATTGATAACAACTAACCATTGGTTTCCTGAACAAAGCCCTAACACACAAAGCAGTAAAAAACGATCTAAATAACAGCCCATCTCATCTAATAAATGACCAACTGCCGATGTAGTTTGAGTTGACTTTGCAAGGGCTCCATCAATGAAATCAATGAAAATATGAATATAAATAAAAGCAATGCCAAAAAGAGCTAGCCATTTATTAGAACTTATAACCCCTAGGTAAAACATTTGAAAACCAAAAAGAGAAATAAATAATCCTAATACATCAAGAAAATTTGCTGTAACCCCCAATAAGTACAAGGGATAAGCAACTTTTATAGCAAGCCATTTAATAAAATTAGTAACAGGATCAAAATCGGATCTTCGAAAAATATTTTCTACACCCGTCACAATAAGAGAAAATTCTTTAAACGTTTTTTTCATAAACAAAAGCGCAAATGGCTAACCATATAATAGTCATTATAAAATAAACAAAACTCATCATCATTGAATAAATAATAAGATATTCAACTTTAAAATGGATTAAAAATAAAAGAATAAGCGGAGACACAAAAAGCATGTATCTCACCGAAAGAAAAGAAAATCGATTAACAAATATTTTTTTAAGAAATTGCACCCATCTATTTTGAGACACATAACTTTCGGTCTCGGGATATAAAAAAATTAAAGCTCCAGCACAAAAAACCATCACTATGAGATAAATCATAGAATTCAAATAACCAACAATGAGAACCATCATAGCAAAACGAGCAATCCTACAACCAAAATGATCCAACCTATCACCGAGTTGACTCATTTCGTTTCTAGCCTTAGCTAAGGCACCATCTATAAAATCAACCAAGACATAAAAATAAATTAAAAAAAGAGCTAAAATATGCCAACCGATTGATAAATCCACTCTAGAAAATAAAATAAAACCCACAATATTTCCAAATAAAGAAAATATATCTAAGAAATTGGCTGAAATCCCTATGTGGTAAAACATATAGGCCAATTTTAATGCTACCCATTTAACTAAATTAGTATGAAAATCAAATTCTCCCCTTAAAAAAACAGATTCTTTTTTGATAACTTTAAGCTGAAATTCTTTGTAGTTCATGAATAGAATAAGACTCATTATAAATATCTAAAAAACTCTTAGAGGCTTTTTCCCATGAAAAGTTTTTTAAAAAAATTTCTCTTATTTTATTTCTTTCTAAGGTCATGTCTTTTTGATGTTTAAAAAATAACCTTAAATGATTAGAAATAGCATCTGGAGAACAACCAGCAATAATCCATTTTTTATTAAACAACTTTAAAATTTCTGGAGTTGCACTATTATTGGTACCTAAAACTACAAGACCCGAGGCTAGGGCTTCAACAGTAGCTAACCCAAAACCTTCAGCACCTTGAGTTGGAAGTATAAAAGTATCAGCTGCTCTATAATATTGAGCTAATTTTTCTTCTGATACATCACTGATAAGTCTCATACGATTTGTAAGTTCCCGAGAGAGAATTAAAGCTTCAATTTCTTTTTGCATGACTCCTCTTCCAATAATAAGAAGAAAAAAATCAACACCTTCTAAAAGTTCCACAGCTTGAATAAGTTTATCAACACCGGTTCTCGGTTTCAGACCTCTTGCTGTAATCAAAATATGTTTATCAAATGGAAGATCCAAAGCTTTTCTTAAACTCATCAATTCTTCTTGACTCCTAATAGGGTAGTAAATTTTAGGATCGGCACCTCCATTAACAATCCTAATTTTAGATTGATGAGAACCTAAAAGCACTCTACAAATCTCTTTGGTGTAATGACTATGCACCACAACCTTATCAGCTTTCTTCATTTGATAAGAAGCTAGCCAATCAAATAAACGTCCAACCATCATTGAGAAAAAAGAATGATGATGGTTATATGTTAACTCTGTATAAGCATCCGAATGAAAATCATAAAATATTTGAGTCTGAGGCCAAAGTTTTTTTAGATTATAAAAAGCCATCCACCAGGGATTATGTACCCATACAATGTCAAAGTTTCCATGTTCTTTTGCAATTTCTTTTTGTCTTTGAAAAGCTTTCCATGGAGTAATTAAGGGCCATAATTTATGAAAAAAATCTCCACTCTTAGGAATAGGAATACGATAATAATTCATTCCATTATAGTTTTCTTTTAAGGAATCTTGAGACTGATACTGCCTGGTTAAAATAAAAATTTCATGTCCCATTTCCCTCATACGATAAGCCATATTATAAACAAGTTTTGGCAACCCACTATGAACATCAGGATAAATACCAGGCGTTAAAACAAGAATTTTGAGATGCTGAATCATTTTAAAAGATTTTTTTCTTTAATCTTTTGAAGATAAAGAACCATGATCATAGCCTGAAGGACAAAGGTATAAGGATTATAATAGTAAGTCCTAATGAGCCCGGTTGCCATAATTCCCATGAAACTTGCAACAAACACAACTGGTAAAAGATCTTTTTTGCCATCCCTATTTATGAAAGAAGCTAAAATACAAAATCTCATAATCAAAATAATGATAACAAGCTGAACAAGAAGTCCCCAAATACCCTCATCACCCAAAGTTTGAATAAAATTAGAATGAGAACCATACTTGATAGGATAATTATCAAATATATATTCATCAAAGTTTTGATTCCCCAAGCCAAAACCTAAATTATAAAAACCATACTTGAGGGCTAGATCAAAATGGGTCGTAAAATAATCTTTTGATTTCGAAAAAGACTTAGAAACGAAAGGATTTAAACGTTCTACAAGAAGTGCATAACTTTGCACTTCTTTTGTTGAAGAAAGATGAACCGATGTATCTTGAAAAAATGTAGCATCTTTAGCAAAATAAAATATAAGAACAACAAGCGAAATCATAGAAGTAAATGCCATGATTTTTAAAAATAACTGCCTGTAAGCATACTTTCCATCTAACTTCAAAACATGGTAAACAAGAAACATGAGTAAAAGACCTGCAAAGGCATTTCTAGACATGCCTCCAATAATTGTGAGTATAAAAAACCAATAGGTAAATTTATAAAAAAACTTTCCTGTAACTTCTTTAAAATACATGGCTGCCCCTAAACCAAACATAGTAAAAGAACCTAAATCATCTGCTCCTGGTCCTAAAAAACCAAACATTCTTACAAATCCTGGAATTCCAAGCCCCCCCGTACCATAGCCAAAATTTTTGTAGGAAAGCTCCTTAAAATAAGAAGCAAATGGAGGCATAAGCATTTTACCAAAAAGCATAAAACCAAAAAGCTCTATCCAACCCATGAGAGAGTTTATAATAGTAACTACTATCAATACTTTTAATGCTGTCTCAATTTCTTCTCTACTTTTTAAGCATGTAAAAACTACAAGATAGACGATAAAATATTCTATAACATAGGCTAGCGTACCTCTAAAAGCAACCCATTCATCAACCATGGCAGTTAAAACTCCTACAAAGGAAATGCAGATAAATAAACCATGTAGCCAAGCAATGATCGTAAAATTTGGAATACTCCTATTTTTAACAAAATTTAAAACAATAAAAGGAGCAAAAAAAATGGCTAACAAATTATTTGGAGTCATCCCAATGCCACCTGGGAATTCAAAAGAGTAAATGGGGAATGGCAAAGTAGCCACAATAATGTAGGCCAAAAAAGCCATCATTGATTTCTTTTCACTAGGAAACATACCGACCTTTACCCATACGCCCTCCAAAGCCATCTAAACAACCATGGATACAGGCAAGCACATAATGTGCCCTACCTTCCATAAATCTGACGATTAATTTGGGAGTAATCTCCATGAAAAAAGTTAGGCAAAAAAGAAAATATTGGAAAAAAGTAAGATGTTTTTTTGCCAAGTAAATACGATTGCGATGTAAAAAATAACCTTTAATAAGAGTAAAATGTTTGTCATGAGTTTTATGAAACACACAAAGATGGGGTGCAACAAAGGGAACAATACCCTTCTTTTGCATTAAGAACCCTAAATCAAATTCATCATAATACATAAAAATATTTGGATCATATGCAAGCCCTGCTTTAAGAGCTGACTGAGAAAAAACAACCAGAGCTCCCTGAACATAATCCACACGCATCACATTTGTATTCATATTTTTCAAAACTCGTAACCAATGTGACTTCATCCTTAACTTATTATATCCCAATCCACCAACCACAACAATTTCCTTGGTATCCATATCTTTTTCTACAACACCCAAAACAGAAATATTTGTTTCACTTAAGATTGTATAGAGCTTATCCATAAAACCATTTTCAATATGGATGTCCTGATTACAAATAACTACATAATCATACCCATGCTTTACGGCCCATTGAAACACATGATTATTACCTCCTGTATAACCCAAGTTAATTTCCTGTCTTAAAATAGTAACAGAAGGATAGTTTTTTTTAAGCGTTTCGTGATTTTCTAATTGAGACCCATTATCCATCACAAGAAGATCAAATTTTTGTTTTTCACCAGTAAAATCGGATATAAGATGACAAACTGATTTGACATCATTGTAAAATAAAATTGAAACAAGGATTTTAAAAGACATTAGATATTTGTTTTATAAGAAGAAGCTTTTTGTGCAATGCGTGTAATATAATCAATAGCTTCAAAAGGAAACTGCCCAATTCCTGTTTCTTCAGAAAGCTGGATGCCTCCGATACCAGCACGCATCAGATCATACATAGAATCAATTTCTGAAATACTGGGTATTGGCTTATCAACCATATGAGCCAAAAATTGAGTTGCAAAAATAGTATGGGCTCCTAAAAGTCTGCTACAAGAAATAATCATACGCGAAACCTCCCAAATATTTTCAATACCAACTTCTGCTGAAAGATCTCCCCTATCCACTAAAACTAATTTACAATAACTCATAATTTCATGAAGATTTTTTAGAGATTCTTTAGCCTCAATTTTAGGTAAACATTTCATGGTGGCATTTCCAATCAATCCTTCAACATATTTGATATCTTGCACATGATAGACAAAAGAAAGCCCTAAGAAATCAATCCCACCAGTTTTAGCAATTTCAATCAAATCGCGATCCTGCTTAGACAAAGAATGCATTTCTGGCCTAAAACTAATGCTATCTAAATGTACACCCTTACCACGCTTAAGCTTCATATCCTTATCTGAAAGGCAAGATAGTGTGCCTGAATTCCTTTTAATGACTGTAAATTTATCTAACCCATCATTAACCCGTACTCCTGTTCCTTCACTCACAATATCCATAAATTCTGGATAATTGAAATAATCAGAAGGAAGATCAAACGGAATGTTAGCTTGCGCTTGCACTTCATCTTTTAAATGAGTGAGTCTTAATTTATACCCAGGAAGATCCAATAAAAAACTCACATCATCTCCTACCCACTCACGAACCCTTGCTATCTCTGCCTTGAGAGTTTCTTGTTTCAAGAAAGCTCCGTTAAGCCTGAGCATGGTCACACCTTTTTTAACCATTGTTCTTACAAATTCTTTATCAATAGTACTTAGGTTAATGGTTCCAATGATATTAAAAATTTTAAGATGTTTTTTGAATTCCATTTTATTTCCGCTTTATAATTTTTGCCCAACCAACCACCAAGAAGGAGCAATAATTTCCATCCACTTATGCCCTTTTCTATCACACCAATAAAAAAAAGATTTATGGTTATTTGCCCATTGAACAAGCCATCTTTGCATTGGTTTAGGCAATGCAAAAAAAGGCCAAATAACCATTCCCCCTTGATAAACAATTTTTGCTCCTGTTTTTTCTAAAACTTTCACATAGTCACTTAAGGGATAACTATTCTCATAATGAGGAAAATAATGATAACTTTCAGAAAAAATATTTTTCCATCTTAATAAAAGCAATCGTTTAAAAAATCTTAAAAGGGTATTCCAAATCTTGGCAACATTCGCAATAGTGAACCTTTTTGTTATAATATCGTGAATATGGATACCGCCAGGCTTTAAAAGATGTGTCATAGCCTTAAAAGGAGGATCCAGATCACTAAAATGCTCTAAAAGACCAAAGCTCATAACAACATCAAAACTCTCAGCAGGAAGCTTACTTGACAAAAGATCATCTTGCACAACTGTATAATTTGATAAATTTTCTTTTTTGAAATTTGCCTCTGCAAGTCTTAAAGCCTCAGGAGAAAAATCTGTACAGGTTACTTTCATCCCTTTTTTAGCTAGAAAAACTGAAACACGAGCACCGCCACATCCTACTTCTAAGGTTTTAATTTCATGGATAGGTTTCTTAATATTTTTAATGATGTCTTCAAACACATATTCATATCCAAGGTTTTGATAAAAACTATCACGTGATTTTATGGTGTCAGCTTCGTAAGTAGTTTGAAGTGAAACATAATCAGAGTTCCAATTTGTTACTATATTTCCCTTTTTCATCTGTATTCTCCTTTTTTCTATGTAAACTAAACATATATTAGTGAGATAAGTTATCCAGTAATTTTTCAACCTTTACTTTAATAGAGCTATCAAGCTTACTTGCTCTCATATTTTCAAGCATAAATCGCTTACTTTCATCAAATGATAATGAGCCTGGCTTATATACCATGATTGCCATTCCATCCAAATTAATTTTAGACGTAGCACGATCACGGGAAGTGCCAAGTATAATTGAAACACCACCCAATCCTACAATTTTGAGACGATATTGGTTCATATAAACTAATTCAGATATCGCATACTTTTTTGAATGAAGTGTGAGTTCTGAATTAAAAATTGATTGCCCAGATCTTTGGTGTAAATCTTGAACCCCTAAAAGATGAGTTGCAGTTGGCAATAAATCAATAGACGATTCAATAAAATAATCCTCAGAAGCAGATTTGAGAGCAAATTCATTAGAATGAATTAGAAAAGGAGTGCGAATTTCTTCATCATGCAATGTATTAATAAAATTACGATCAAATGTATACCCATGATCAGATGTAAGAATTACTGTAGTATTTTCTCTTTCAGAAAATAGCTTGAACATTTTTCCAAGTTGATAATCAAGCTCTGCAAGTTTTGACTGATATCGATTAAAAATAAATTTAATTTCATTCGAACCTGCATTTTTCCTAAAAGATTGTTTAACATAATGATGAACTGTTTCTTTAAAAAGTAAATCCTGATCATTCAAATGATTTGAATTATCAAAATAAGGAAAATGAGTATCAAATAAATGAATAAACCCAAAAAAATTAGTTTCTTTTAATCTTCTAAAATAATCACAAAACTCATTTAACTGAAGAAGCATATTATTTTCACCTGCTCGTCCCAAAGTCCCATCACGAGCATCAACAGTTGGAATAGAACGAAAATGATCAAAGCCACGATGGTGCCCAAGAGAATGGTTGCAGCGCTGATGAGAAACAGAACCATAAGTATAAAATCCCTGATTTTGAAGAAGCTCGGGTAAAGTAGGAATAGAGCGTGGCAATGGAGTTAGATACCGATCGGGGTCAACAATATTATGAGATGATGCATAACTAGAAAGAGCCATTGAAGCAAAAGTAGGAAGAGTCCAATTACTTTGAGCATAGCTGTTTTTAAATGCTATCCCCTTAGAAAAAAACCGATCAATTTCAGGAGTCAACCCTCCTCCATTATATATTCCTAAATCTGTTGGCCTTAAAGCATCTGCAATAATAACAATGAAACGCCTAGTTTTTGACGATAGTCTGAAAACAGGCCCTGTAAAAAGAAGAGGTTCTTTAACTTTTTCAAGCTTCCAACGAACCTTAACAGAAGACCCTGCAATCCTTTTTTTATCTTCATCAGAAAATTGATAGTAACAAAGATTCCATTGATCATGGAGTGATTCTATTTTTTTATTCAAAATGGGGATTGAAACACCCTGAGAATCAAGAAAAATCTGAAATGATCCAGATAAAGAATGGCCCAAATGGCACCCAATAAAAAAATAGATTCCAAGATGACCTTTCTGAAACTTAATCTCAATAGATCCTGATGTATCTTGTACCAAACAAAAGGAATTTTTATAAACCCCATTGATTTGATATTTTCCATAATAAGAAGAGCCTTTTTCTACTAAAAACTTAAACTGATCGGGAATAAAAACACGAGATTCCATTAACTTTCGTATACGAAGCCCAATGATTGTATCAAAACATCCTTTTAAATACTTTTTGAAATATGAAGTTTTATAATGAGATAAAATTTCGGGAGAGCTGGCTTCAAAGGAAGCAAAACGAAGATCTTCCCCATATCGAAATATTCGATATAAGCAAATAATTTCTCTCTTGAAATGACTTGCAAAATGCCTCATGTTTGAAAAAAATCTTAACATTAGATTTCTGTCTCCACTTCAGCTACCATATTATCCGTATTAGAAAATAAACGACGAAGACGAATAAACCAACGAACAAAATACTCTTTCATTAATCTAACAATTAAAACAAAATCTTGTTTTGATGGAATCAAAAGATTTTTGTAAGAAGCACCAGATAGGCGACAATAAACTACAATAGTTAAAATTGCCGTTAATAAAAAAGTAAGCGCCGCTGCATAAGCCGCTCCTAAGAAACTATAACGTGGAATAAACAAAAAACAAAGACCAATTTGTAAAAGAAGTGGAATAATGGAAATTTTTAATAAAATATCAGTTCGCCCTATTCCTAAAAAATATTGTCTTTGAAGATTAGCAACACTAAATAAAATTAAAGACGGTAAAACAATAAAAAAAATGGGAACCATAGGAAGAAACTCTGCACCATAAAGCAAAAGGACTGTAGGATAGATAAATAAACTAAATAAAATCCCTACAAAGCAAAGAATCAAAAGCAAAATTCTAAAGGCATCTGTTGTTACAGTGACCGGATCTTTGTTAGCACCATGCAAATTAGAGATTCTTGGATAAAGAATAGTACTTACAGCACTGGTAATTCTATTAAGCCATTCAGCCTTACCCTTCCCCATAGAAAAAAAAGCAAGTGCAGATGGAGAAAGAAGAGCTGCTGTTGTTAAATTGGACACATAAATATTTAGAAAACCTAATCCTTCTGAAAAATAAACTTTTGAACTAAAAGAAACCATTTCTCGAAATAATTTAGTATTGAAAAAAAAAATCATTCTCACTTTTGAATGAACTTTAATTATGCCATAAATCATAGAAATAAAACTTCCAACTAACATTCCAATTAATAATGCCCATAAACCAAAATCAAAAAAGATAAGCAAAGTGATAGAAATAATAGGATTAATAATCTCCTGAATTACAAGCATGGTGTTAAAAGCAGTAGTGTCTTCTTGGGCAAGAAGAAAATAATGATAATTTCTTTTAAGAAAAAGAATTGGAAAGTGAAATAACAAAACGAAAATAAGTCGCTGATCAATATCAGTTGTTTTAAGAAAAATACTTTTAATCCATGCAATATGGTTAGCTAGAAAAATAAGAAGGAAAAAACTACATATTAAAGACACAAAATTTATTAAAAATATAACTTCACCTTTTTTATATTTACTCTGTCCTAAAAAATAAACAGATGATATTTCAAATCTTAAACCACCAAAAACACGACCATAGTTATTGATAAGATCCAGAACAGCCCATGTGCCAAGACCAACAGGGCCAAGCTTCCTAGTAATAACGACGCCCGTCACAAGACTAAGTAAAGTAAAAACAATATCGCGGCTAAATAGACTTAAAGATTTTTTTCCAATAGACATATTTGACAAATCTTTTGCACATCTCTCTACAAAAAAACCATTGGAACCTTATTTCAAGGAATATAGTTTTCCAAAAACTAGAAAAATAAGATTCAACTTTTAAGGCTATTTCTCCTGTAGAAAGATCATGGTAAGATTTACTATTTGCTATTTTAAGATAACGAAAATTTTTAATACTCCCATTCCATGGATTGGCAAAATACCAAACATTATCGGCATAAGAAATTTGAAAATGTTTCCGATCAAGACCTGTTGATAATTCAAAAATGCGATTTACTCCTAAAGCGTCTGCCAAAGCAGATGGAAAAGACTGGTTGCCAATAAACAAACGAGATGCTTTTATAATTTGAGCGTGTTCATAATTATCTTTGGGGCAATAATATTCCACTTGTGGAAAGCCAAATTCATTCCACTCTTCCTTAAGCCTTGAAACAAAAATACAATTTTGATACCCAATATTTTCTAATAATTGTTTCCAATTAAATAGTTTGTTTTCTCTCCCCCACACCACCGACTTCCTACGATGTAAAATAATTTTTTCCTTAAATCGAGGATCGGGCGGAACATCAATCCATGGCTCAACTGGATATTTTATCTTCAATCCATGTGGAGATGAAATAACTTCCAGTAAAGTAGTGCGATAGAGAAGAGAACTTTTTCTATAGAGATCAAGATCAACATCAATGAACTCACCTTTATAAATATCAAAACGATGAATATAATTTTGAGCACAAACCAACCTAGAACAAGATTCCAAAATAGACTCTAGCGGCTCTTCAAATTCACCAGGGGCAATCAATAAATTTCCTCCCCCCATTTGCTTTACAACATAAAGCAACATGTGAAGATCACCCTTTTTCCCACGCGTAATAAAATTTTTCATTATTTAGGTATAAGAAACGTAATCTTTCTCTTCAAGAATTTCAGAACCAGATTTTAAGTTGATCTCTTTTTTGATTCTAGCTCTCAAATCATTACACTTGTACTCATGACGAGTAATCTCAATAAATTCCTGTCCAAACTTATGAGAGGCTTCGGCTTTTCGCATTTTATCTTCAATATCCCACAGTTTTTCGTTGACCTTTTTTAAATTAGCTCTCTCTTTAAAAAAAGACAGGTTACTCTTTTTGGCTATTTCTTCTAAAAGATCATATTCTTTTTTACAATTGGTTCTCTTTTCTTTATCCTTAATTTTTTCCACCTTAATTTCTAAAATGGTTATTTTATCGATAAGTTCACCTATTGACACGGGTACATGGATCATAAAATCTCCTTCTTATGAGTTTGATAATATTCCTGATACCAGGAAACTGTTGTTTTTAAACCATCCCTTAAAAGATTTTTCTGTACAAATCCCAAGTCGACAATTTTACGATTGTCAGGACATCTTCTTGGAGTCGAACCAAGAGCTAAATTTGATGATTTGATATTAACTTTTACTCCCAAAATTTCTGCGATAGACTGAACTAAGGTGTTAATTTTTACTTCTTCCATGGTTCCAATATGATAAATTCCATCAGAAGATTTTGATGAGAGCGTACATTTTAAAATTGCATCGATAGCATCATCAATAAAAATAAAAGAACGTGTTTCTTCTCCTTGACCTTGGATTGAAATCTCAGGGCTTTTATCCTCTTTAACAGCGTTAATTTTTCGAGTAAGCTCTGGGATTACGTGTTCAAAACCCATTTGTGGGCCATAAACATTATGAGGACGAAAAATAACCCAGTGAATTTTGGCATTTCTTAAATAATTAACTGTTAATAACTCGCTAGCTATTTTACCTCCACCGTATGAGTAACGTGGGTTTAAAACATCCGGCACCACCAAGGGAACATTTTCTGGGGTTGGAATAAGAGGTGCTAATTGATAAGCTTCTGAAGAAGAGGCCAAGAAGAAATTCTTTACCTTATGTTTTAGAACAGATTTAAGAACATTATGAGTTCCAATAATTCCAATTTCTAGGATTTTGTCTGGGATAGAATAAAAATATTTTGTTCCGTTAATGTAAGCTAAGTGATAAACAGCATCAACACCTTTCACCAAATGATCTAAACTTGCGGCATCTGTAACATCACACAAACAAGGTTCTATATTTTTAACATGATCTAAGGTATTCAGATTACCTCGTATATTATTATCTGCAGCCAAAACAAAATGGCCTGCCTTGGACAGGTTAGAAACTAAAGCCCGCCCAATAAATCCACCGGCTCCTGTAACGAGTATGCGCATTATTTAATGAGAGTCACCTTATTTTCACCAAGACAATTCCAAAGATCAATAAGAACACATCCCTTTTTAAGTAAATCCCAAACTTTCTTAGTTTTAAATTCATCATGATTCGTAGCTATAAAAACTGCATCTGCATCTTTTAAAGCTTCTTCTAAAGAAAGATTAGGATACCCATCAATAGATTGTGCTTGGATATTAGGTTCTACAATCGAAACTTCTTTTGGAACTAATCTCTCTAAATAACGAAGAAGTTTAGGCACCAAACTGTCTCTTAAATCGTCTGAATTGCTTTTAAAAGTATAACCCAATACTGCAATTTTAGCGGTATTCAAATTAACATGCCGCGAAGCTAGCTCCACCAAATGATAGGGCATAAATTCATTCACCTTCCAAGCTGCTAGTAACAAATCGGGCCCAGGAGATAGTTCATTAATCATACCAAAATCTTTTCTTAAGCAAGTTCCTGCAGTAAATCCAGGACTGTAGATATACCCTCTGGGATAATCTTCATTTGAAAGTCTTAAAATCTCATAAATATTTTGTCCAAAATTATTTGCTATAATGGCAAATTGATTAGCAACTGCAAAATCAATATAGCGAGAAGTATTGTTAAATAATTTGGTGAGTTCAGCAGAAATAAAAGTTGTTCTAAAAATTTTAACTCCAAATGTAGAAAATATTTTTTCGGCCATTTCATAACTCATGTTGTCTTCGCAACCAATAATTTGAGGAAGAGTTTTAAGCTCTGCTAGGGCTTTATGCTCTGCCAAGCGTTCGGGACAAAAAGTGAGTCCAAAATTTATCCCCACTTTAAGTTTTGTATACTTTTCAATAAATTTCTTAACATAATCAGTTGTTTTAGGTGCCACAGTAGAACGGAGAATAAAACATTGATGGGGACGAAGTAAGGGATGAATAATTTCTAAAACATGCTCGATATTAGAAAGATCTGTTTCAATATGGCTCATTAAGGGTGTGCCTACAGTCAAAATAATATAATCTACTTTTGAAACAGCATCGTAAGAAGTTGTACAAGTCATTTTTGATTGAGTTAAAAGTTCATCACAACCTGGTTCGATAAAAGGCATTTTTCTTTGATTCACCTTTTCTACCATGGCCTGATCTCGATCAATACCCACCACATCAAAGCCTAAGGCATCTAGGTATAAGGCGAAGGGGAGCCCCACTCTACCAATGCCAATAATAGCTATTTTCTTTTTTTCCATTAGTCTAAATTCTCCTTTAATTCACAATTGACCATATGAGCTACCATTTCATCAAAACTAAGCTTGGGCTGCCAACCGAGTTGAACTCTAGCCTTGGTGGCATCACCTAAAAGTTCAACTTGATTCTGGGAGCTAGCAATCCCTGGCTCTACCTCGATAAATTGCTTCCAGTCAACTCTATCGATGGCCTTAAAAGCTGCCTCTATCAGATCTGAAATAGTATGAGAAATACCGGTAGCTAAAATATAATCATCTGGTTTTTCTCTCTGGGCCATGAGCCACATGCCATACACATAATCCTTAGCATATCCCCAATCTTTTTTAACATGCAAACTTCCAATTTTGATGGACTTGTTACTGCCTTTTTTCATTTGGGCTACATGCTGTACAATTTTTTTTGATAAAAAATGAGGTGGCCGTCTTACTGATTCGTGATTATAAAGAATAGCATTGCTAATATGAAGCCCATTTTGCTTCCGATAAAGTTTAGCAAACTCTAAAACATTGATTTTAGACAAACCATAAAAACCAGAACTAGATAATGGCGTTTTTTCCGTTTGTGGGTAATCCTTAGACTGATCATACATCAAACAAGAACCTGCCAAAACTAACCGTGTTTCGGGTGTAACCCTTGCAATGGCAGCAATAAGCGAAATCCCAGACAAAACATTTTCAATAAAAAGTTGGGAAGAAATTTTAGTTCTTTCGGCAAGTGGTAATTCTGATGAAAAATGAGTTGTAGCAAAATGATAAAGTTCATGGGGTTTAATATCGTTTAGAAGTTTAGAAACTGAATCTTCATTGTATAAATCGCATTCATAAATTTTAAAATTAACCCCTTTTTTCTTTAAATCATCATGTATTTTTTGAGATTGAGAAGATAAATGAAAACGAGCGATTCCACACACCTCATAACCCTTTTCCCAAAGTAGTTCTGCGCAGTAACTTCCATCTTGTCCAAAAATCCCGGTAATTAACGCCTTTTTTTTCATGTTAAAATACTAAATGATTTTAAGCTCAGGAAGAGGAATAATAAATTTTCCACCAGCATTTAAATATTCTTTTTCCCGTTTCAACATTTCATCTAAAAAATAATAGGGAAGCACCAACATATAATCTGGCTTTAACTTTCTTGCCTCTTCTTCTGAAATAATAGGTATCATGCTAGCAACAGCCCAACAGCCAAATTTAAGAGGATTTCTATCTGCTACAAAAAGAATATCCTTGGCACTTAAACCACAGTACTGAAGAATAACATTTCCCTTGGTAGAAGCCCCATATCCAAATGTTTTTTTCCCCTTTGCATTTTCTTTGCGGATAAATTCTGGTAACTTTTTTTTGATTTGTTCACAATTTGTTTTAAACCTCCGATACACCTCCTCATCTTCAAGTTTCATTTGTTTTTCTTCATTCATCAGTGAAGTAATGCGATCACAAGCGGCTCCACTAGGATTTGGCCCGTAGGCTTGACGAATATAAAATCGATAAGAACTTCCATTAACCTTATTTTTTTCAACATCAACCACTTTTAATCCATGTTTTTTAACTAAGTATTCAAAAGGTCGATAATGATAATATTCTAAGTGTTCATGGATAATTTGATCAAACATATTGCCTTTAAGCATTTCAGGCAAATCTGCCATTTGCACAATCCAAACACCTTCTTTATCCAAAATTTTTGCAATATCAGAAACAAAGGCATTGGGATCTTCTAAATCATAAAACATGGCAATACTTGTAATGACCTTAACTTTTTTCCCATTGGTAGCATTGAGCACTCTGTCTGCTGTAAAAAAATCAGTAATTCTCATAAAATCTTCGTGATCCCCTGTGATATTTTTCACAGGATCAATACCAATTCTCAAAAGATTTTGAGGATAGTTAGAAATTAAAGTTCCATCATTACATCCAATATCAACAACAACATCATGAGCATCTAATTTCACATTTTTGGATGCAGATTGCACAATGTTAGCCAAAGCATCGCGCATGGTTTGATTAATACCCGACCGATACCAATATTCTCGATAAATAGATTCTGATGGATAGGTATGAAGCAATTGCACTAAACCACAAGAATCATTTTTTCCATCTGCAACACACCGCACAACTTGTAGTGGAAATGGTTTTAACTGTTCTGTGTACTCTTTATTAGTGGGTGTAACAGTGACAGAAGCTAAAACTTGATCACCCAAATCAATCACAGGTATCAATTTTGTTGAATGGCATATTCTACATGAGGTAATCGCATTAGTTTGCATAATTCTCCTTATGATTTGAAATCATTTTATTTAAAAGATTTGCACAGGCCCTAGAACTTTTAAATCCTTCAGTGCCTTGATATTGCTCAAGATAAATTTTTCGTTTCTTTTCTAGTTCATCATTCTCTGTACTTTTCGAAAGCAGTTTTTCTAGAACTAAAATAAGTTCTTTTGGATTACGTATAGGGATAGCAACTCCAATTTTTGCAAAATGAGCCAAATCAGGATCTTTGGTATAATTAATCATCAAAAGTGGTTTGTTAAGGTAAATGGCTTCTAATCCAGTTGTTGAATAAGTAGTAATAATAAAATCGGCCGCATTAATCACATCAAATGAAGTAGTATTTTGAATTAATTTAACTTTTTGAGAATGAGAGCTTTTTAAACACTCCCTATGCAAATTGAGCAATTCTTCTGGATGTGGTTTGACAACTAGAGAAACACTAGAAATTTTATTTGGAATTTCATAAATGCTCTTTAATATTTGCATATAATTTTCTTGGTTCATGTTTGCTTCTATTTGACCTATGCCCTCCTTCAGATAGGGAACAGACATAAAAGCAACCAGCTTATCCCCAAAGCTCAAACCATTTTTTTCTCTGAAAGCCCTGGCCTGATCTGGGATTGAAATAAATGAATCAAACCGTGGATTTCCTGTGACTACAATTTGTTGTTTTTCAACACCAATTTGAGCCAAAATTTCTGCATTAGCTTGATCAATAACACCTACATAGTCTTGGATAAAATATTTCCATTCCGTATCAGTAGTAGAGGCAAGGCCATACTGGATGCATAAAGTAGGCACTCCTTCTTTTTTAGCAAAATAACAAAGGCTTCTAGCTTCAAAATCAGATGGGTCGGTTACTACAATAGAGCGGTAGGTATTTTGAGATAAAATTCTTTTAGAAATAAGATAAATTCGAATTGCTTTTTTAAGATTTTTTCTTCTCCAATCATCAAGTGCACTAGTCAAATAATTACCTATTTGGTTTTCCCATTCTAATAAACTTACTCGAAATGTCCAAAGAGTAGAAAAATAATGATAGAGCAAAAGGAAATAATATCGTCCCCTTCTCAATCCTTTCCATGTTTTTTGTGTCATTGTATTAGAAAGATTTTTAGCAAAAGACTTTTTTGATAAGATACATATTTTTTTACCCATTTTTTTATCAAGATAAAAAGCAAAAGGAATCACCACGTCAAATTGACGAGCAACATTGCAACAAAAAAGAACATCAAAATTTGAAACTTTTGCTTCCTGCCTTAAACTATCTAAAAACCATAAAACCATTTCATTAATAAACCAGGCCAAATTAAACAATCTTGATTTCCATCTCTTTTGTTTTTTTAAGGCTTTTACTTTAATTTTTCTGTCTAGTGCTTCTGAATAAATGGCTTTGGCGTAAGGATTATTAAGATCATCAATAGTTAAATGCGTGGGACAAGTTTGATCTAAAAAATCTTGAGCCACATTTTGATACTTCATGGCTTTCTGAAAATAATAAAGGGTAATATTAGAGGCATTGGCTTTCAATAGATCAGTTAAAAAATTATCATTTTTTGAAATTATTTTTGAAAACAGAGCCCATGCATCCTCAGCAAAAACCATTTCTGAAAGTTTTGGCAGTAATTCTAAATCAGCTTGAGTCAAAATAATGGGATTACCAGTCTTGTTCATGATAATAATGGGAAGAAATTTCATTGGTTTCTTTTTTAATTCTATTAATTTCATCCGGTGTTAATCTGTTTTTCCAAATACCAATGGTCTCACGACTATTTCTTTTAGAATGGTCCCTCCCCTTTTCAAATTCCACAGGATTAGTAGGAGAGGAATATTCTAGAATTGTTTGTTTAGAATGAGAATTAAAAGGCAGATTTAATTTTGAAAATAATCTTTGAAACTGAGGAATAGGATCTACTGATAAATCTTCTAATTTTACAAAAATCCAATCAGGATTTTGATTTTTTAACTTTAAAGCCGTTCCATAAATTGCTTTCCATAATAAAATGCCGATACCAATTACATCTGGCTTACGAGGTGGGTTTGAAAAGTCAGATTCATAAGGTTTAAGATAATATTCCATCAATTCTTTTTGAGTTAATAAACAATTAAAATCAAACCCCCAATTTAGTTTTTTCAAGCTACTTACAAAAGAAGCAGGATGTCTTACAACCAACACAACAGGAGTATGATATTTTTTTGAAAACCATTCGGCAGAAAAAAAACCAATAGGCTCAATCAAAATTTGACCATCGTTTTTTCTTAACATTCTCCCAATGCTGCGCATTTTTCTTTTAGCTATTCTAAAAAAATCTTTTGGCTTTTTCATCTGTGTGAGAGAACCTAAAAAAGGATAATCATAATTAAGAGCATTATTAATATAGTTTGAATATTTTTTTTCGTTTTCCTGAGAGATATGTAAGTACATTTTTTGAATGGGGCTTTTCCCAATCTCAGAAACACAATTAAAGATCTCTTCATCTCTCAGCAAAAAATTTCCTCCCGTAGCCAACATTTTTCCAACCCAGCTTGTTCCAGAACGATGAGAACCGGTAATAAAAATTATTTTAGAAGCTTCTGAAATTACTGAATTCAAAACCATATTTTTTGGCGGTATCTGTGGCTTGTTTGCTGGTTAAAACTTTAAGCTCTTCTTCTCTCATTTCTGTCCATGGATCTTGACTCATAAGTTCTTGATCTACATATCCAGGATGGGAAACAAATTCTACAATCTCTCCATTGAGACGTTTCAAAGAGTTATCAAAATACTCAAAAAACTTTCCCTTTTTAGAGGCTAAAAGACCAGAAAGCTGATCTACATGACAAAATTGATTAGCATACTGCGTTCTATTTTTCTGATCAAAACGCTTAAGAACAAACAGTTTTAAAAATTCTGGAAAATTAAAAATTAAAGTGGGCTTAAAGTAAGATTGCACGCCATGTTGAGAACCACGAATCCAGGAAACATGATATTCTTTTGCTAATTCACAAACAATACGGTTAATACCAGGCAAAAAATGAATATGATGATGAGAATCAAGATGAGTAACTTCTATCCCCCAATCCAATGTTTTTTTAATCTGTAAAGAATATTCCCTTTTAATTTCCACTAGAGAAATAAGCCCAAGGGCATAATCTCTTAAAAAACTTTTCATCTCTTTAAACTGCCCATTTTGGCCAACAAGAGACTTAACTAAATCTCTCTTACTTAAGGGGAAACCACAGGTAATATTTAAATGAATGCCAATACCTAATTGGGAACAATCTTCTGCTAGAGCAATGGCTTGCTCCGCATAGGGCATGTTGCTCATCAACGACGTGCTTAAAACAGTGCCAAAATTGGCCGCATCAATAATACCCTTACTAATTCCCTCTGAAATACCAAAATCATCAGCGTTGATAATCAATTTTTTCATCTGTACTTGCCTATCATTCCATTCAATTTGACTAAACAAATATCACGAAGCATGCGCAGGGTGTCTCCAAAAAAGCGTACTGTTGTTGCTTCATGATCATATTTAAAAAATATAGGTACTTGTTGAATAACAAATCCTTTGAGCCGAGCAATAAAAAGTAATTCGACATCAAAACTAAATCTATTTAAAGTTTGTTTCTTACAAATCTCCCCCGAGATTGCTTTTTTAAACCCTTTTAAACCCGCTTGTGTATCCAAAATACCAGGTAATACTAGCCACCTCACAATTAAATTAAAAAAGCGTCCCATAATATGACGAGTATAGAGATAACGAAAAAAAGAAGGACTAATTTCATATCGTGATTCTTTTAACACCCGGCAAGCAATAGCCACATCAGCACCCGACTCCAAAGCCTTTAGAATGACAAGAATTTGATTGGCTGGATAAGCCAAATCAGCATCAATAAAAATAACATATTGACCCCTCACATGTTCCATTCCAAATCGTATGGCCGAGCCTTTTCCTCCATTTTTTCCTTTATCTAAAGCAACAAGATTAATTAATTGGCCTTCCATCTCTTTTAATAAAGCATATGAGTTATCTTTACTCCCATCATTAACAGCAATAATCTCGTAGCAAATGCCCTTTTCAGTCAAACAATCATCAATTTTATGAATAGAGTCACGGATAAAAGCTTGAGAATTATAAACAGGAACAATAACAGAAAGATAAATTTGTTCGTTCATTATCATAAAATGATGTTCATGAAGCCTTTAATTTACAAAAAATCCTATATCTCAAACGGTAAGGTAAACAATTAATGACCCTAAGGATAATTTTTAAAAAATAAGGAAAAATAATAGGCTGTTTTGTTTTTTGAACCTTTCTTAAAATAAAAGATGCGGCACGAAAACGATCCCACGAAAAACCTCCTACATTTTTTTTAATCATATCAGTAGCAATCAATCCCGGAAAAATTAATTGAAGAGAAATGGGAATACCCATTTTTTTTACATCAAAAGAAAGAGATTCAACCATATGGGTTAAAGCTGCCTTAGAAGCATTGTATCCATGCGTTGCAACCATAGGATGATAGGCCCCCATACTAGAGACAAAAATAATCCTTAGAGAAGTTGAAGTATTACAATGAGAGATTAGTTTCGATGCAATTAAAATTGGGGCAAAAAAATTAATCTCAAAAGTCTTTCTCATCAAGACATAATCAAATCCCGGCTCAGAATATTTAATCCCCGCATTAAGAAAAACTAAGTCAGGCACCCCTGACCTAGCAATAATTTGATCAAAAACCTGATGAATAGAATCAGAATTTTCTAGATCACAGGCATAAAAGTTAATCTTACTTTGAGAATAATTTGCCCTAATTTTTTTTTCCAAATCCTGAAGACCTTGAATATTTTTACTAACGCCGATGATTTCGGCACCCGATTCGCACAAGGTTAAAACCAAAGCCTCACCCAATCCACGAGTTACTCCTGTAATAAGAACCTTTTTCCCAGAAAAGAAATTAAGATTAGAAATCATTTCACTATTTGGCTTATTAAAAAAAATAGATAAATAAAGCCCACCATAATCAACGATGCAGGCAAACTAATAAAATATAAAACAAACATCATCATCAGAACAAATAAAAAACTATTTTTTTGAGTAGAACACAATTGATTCTTGGCATAGGCAGGACTACATTCATAAAGAGCAAGAAAACTATTTAAAACAAATCTCAAGGGGTGGTTCTTTTTAAAAAGACGACTCCAAATATCCACAAAAAAAAGAAAAAGTCTCGACTGAAACGCTACTTTCACAAGATATTTTTCCCAAGAGGTAGAGTGTGCTCTCTCTAATTTTTCTAGAATTTCTTCTAGACAAAAGATAAATTTTTCATCCATGATACCAACTCCAAAATAATTTTGGAGCAGGAGGATTCTACTCTGAGACATTGCTTTAACAGGCATGATTTGCAACCCGCACAGCATGAGCCATCAGACTAAAGGTAATACTTTTTGAGGGTAGAGATGGAAAAGAAGATCCATCTACTACATATAAATTTTCGTAAGCATAGGTACGCCCATATGAATTAACAGATAAAACATGATTTTCTTTTTTCATGGGGATGGTTCCTGCATAGTGAATTCCAGATCCATTGGCAGGAGTTAAAATTTGTTTTGGCCACACTAGGCACTTTAATTTAAACAAGGTTTTTATCGTTTGATTTATAACTTCACTTATCATCTCTTTTTTTTCTACATCCTCATCTTCATAAGTTAATTTGACTTGGTTATTTAAAAAAGAAATCCTGTTTTTTGGATTTAACTTATCTGGAAAAAAATAAGTAACAACGCCAAGAGCCGATTGAAGAAATTTAAAAACTTTGCTAGAAATAAGACTGCCAAAAGGCAATCTTTCAATGAGTGGATGGTATAAAAGACTGCTTAAGGTTAAAAGTTCACCATGAACATAAGAGGGATAAGACGATTTTTTTGCAAGATAGCCAACAGCTAATTTATTAAATTGAAAATCTCTTTCGTTTCCCTTTTTACCAATCTGTTCCCAAAAAACATAGGGAACTTTAACTACTTTGCTATCCATTAACCCCAAGGTACCAAGACCCTTGGCTTTGTATTCTGCAGAAAAGCGAGAATCTTGTGACAATGTCTTTAAAAAAACGGTTCCCGAACCAATGGCTCCACAACCTAAAAAGAATTTTTCCCCTAAAATTTCTTCGTCCTGTTTATTTTTTAAATTATGAACTTTTACTCCTCTGATTTGGCCATTCTCTGAAATGAGTGAGTCTACAAAATATCCTTCACGATACTCAAATTGAGTGTATTTAAAACAATCATTTAAAGTTTGTTGTGGATCATAAATAGCTCCCACAGGACAACCCCAAAGACAACGTACACAATAATTACATTGATGAGGTGAATCTTCTTTATTATCAACAGCCATGCGGGAATAGCCTAGTTTAAAATTGGAAGAAATTTTTGTTTTTTTTGTTTGATAAACATGAAAAAGCCTTTGCTCATGTTGATTGAGTTTTAAAGGAGGATAACCACCAAGACTCCCTAAATGGTCAGACAAATCATCCTGATTGGGAGCTGAAATTTTAATCCTTTGATTAATCTCCTCGTAATAAGGATCTAGCTCACTTGCTAAAAATGGAAAAGAAACCAAATCTTCATTATTAAAACGAGCACAATTTGCACCCCAACCCACTCCCAGCCCTCCTTGATTTAAAGATAAAATAGGATCAAAATTCTCTAAAGCAAAATGATAGGGGCTAGAATTACCTCTGACCATAAAATTTCGTGAAGGAGGATAAGAAAAAACATCATGATGATCATGACCTATGATCCCTTTTAACCTATCTCCTAAAAAATAATGGTATGGATCATCTAATTTGATTTTAAGTTCGTTAAAAGATATTCCCGGGTAACCAAAATCCTCTTCTTTTTGTCCCACATCAATCATCAACACTTGTTTTCCTTTTTTAAGAAGGGTAAGTGCTGCATGAACACTTGATGGGCCCGATCCAATCACAACATACGAGTGAGATTGACCTAACATAGCCCTTTCTGCATTAAAAATTCCACCAACTGAAAATCAATTTCACGATCGATATCAATACCTGAAACATCATCCATCTCGTAAATCAGAGTTTGATCTGTAAAAAGGCTTTTGGGGTTAGTTTTAAGAAAATCGGGGTGATAAAAATAAAGCGAGGCATTCATGGCATATACTTTTGGAGCATCCTGCCTTCTTGTAATCGGAGAATTAAGATGTTTACATAGCCTGGCAACACCATTTTCTAGTTCCACCATATTGAAATAAGGATTTTTATGTGCGGTCACGACACTAAAAATAAGTTTTGGTTTTTTTTGAATGAAAAGTTGATACATATTTTCAAGGTCATTCTTTTTCCGTAAGGGGGCTGTAATATCCATATCAACAACTAAATCATACTTCGTTTCATACTTCTTTTCAGATTCCTCTAAAGCATGACGGATAACAGATAATTTATCAGCTGTATCCCCTGCCAATTCATTTGGCCTTACAAAGGGAGCAAGGGCTCCATACTTTTTTGCTACCTCTATAATTTTCTGAGAATCTGAACTAACAACAATATGCTTAGCCCTTCCCCATTTTTTGGCTTGCTCAATGCTATGAGCAATAAGGGGCTTGCCTGCAAGAGGTCTTATGTTTTTATCTGGAACCCCCTTGGATCCCCCACGACCTGCAATGGTTACTAAAATATTCATAAGGCCTTCTCTTTAAAATGAATCATTTGTTTAAAAAGAGGTGCTGCTTCAATTAAATTATTCATCATTTTTGGATTACGAATATTATCAAAAAAATAATCCCACTGACGCTTGTACAAAGCATCACGATCACCAGAAATTAAATCCACTTCAAAAACATTACTTTCTGTATCGATAAAAATTGAACGTTTGGTTTGATGGCTGAAATAATTTAGATGAATAGAAACAGGGCATGCTGAGGTAGAAAGAATTAAATCAGCATAATCCTCAGAATCTACCGTCAGAGAGCTAGCCTTTCCTAATTTTCCTTCAATGGTTTTTACTCCATTAAAAAGATAGTCTGCCATATCAAGTTCGTGAGATAAATCTAACAAAACACCACCACCTTCTTTCTTTGAAGCTGAGTAAGATTTTTTATAATCACTCCCCTTTCTCCAATCTGGCAAAAAAGAAGAACACACCATTCTACAATGCAGTAATTTTTCTTTTCTGATTTTTTCCTTTAATTCGGCAATAGCAGGATGAAATCTTAGAATATAAGCCACATAGGTGGTTAATTTTTTAGCTTGGACTAGTTCTACTAACTCATCAAGACCTTCTTCACTAGAACCAATGGGCTTCTCCAAGAATAAAAAGACTCCCCTTTTTACACACTCAATGGCTGTTTTAATGTGTAAAGAGGTGGGATTACAAATAACAGCAAGCTCGGGTTTAAATTGATCCAACTCATCCCAGCTAAAAATTTCTTTTAGATTAATGGCATTTTTAGAACCCAGCGTACGAAAGGCAACTATTTCATGACCACCATACTCCTTCAGAAGACCAGCATGCCTTAATCCAATAGAGCCCAATCCAAAAATAACAATTTTCAATTAATCCTCCGCAAAATCTTCTTTCTCCACCAACGCATCTTTGTTAACAGATTTTTTTAAAGTTTTTCCAACAATACTATCCCAATCAAAAGGGTTAAGACCAATGGCAGGACGTTTGACTATCAAATCTTTTTCAGAAATTTTAGAGCCAGCATCTATTTTTTTGGAATAATAAAGACTTCTTCTTGCTATTTTTCGATTGGACAATTCAGAATTCATAGGCTTTTTAATACCATCTCCAAGAGCCAACTCTATTTCGCGAATTATTTTTATAAATTGTTTTAAGGCTAGTGGATCAAGTGAAGCTTTATGATCTGGCCCTTCCATAGAAGAATCCAAAGTAAAATGTTTTTCAATCATTGAGGCGCCCATAGCTACAGCTGCTAAGGCCACCTCGCAACCTACAGTATGATCCGAATACCCTACAGATAACTTTAATTCTTGGTTAAGAGTTTTCATGGCTAAAAGATTAACCTCGGCAAAGGATGCAGGATAATTAGTTGTACAATGCAAGAGAGTTAATGGATTTAAAATATCCGACTTGCACTTGTGTCCATAAAAAACTTGGCAAGCCCTTCTTACCTCTTCTAAATCAGACATCCCCGTAGAAAGAATAACAGGTTTATCACCCTGTGAAACCCTTTTGAGTAAGGGATAATGAGTTAAATCTCCTGATGAAATCTTAAAAGCATTCACTAAGGGCTCTAAGAAACCAACTGATTCTTCATCGAAAGGAGTAGATAAAAAATAAATACCAACTTGGTCGGATTTCTTTTTTAGTTTAATAAAATTATCTTTAGAAAGCTCAAGAGCTTTTAACATTTCATATTGTGAAATAGTTTTATTTTTAAGATTGTTTTTTTGGTAATCGGCTAATTGGGCATGAGTATCTACGAGTGATTCGGCTTGAAAAGTCTGAAACTTAATGGCATCAGCACCACATTCCTTGGCTACCTCTACCATTTTTAAAGCTAAATCAAAATTACCATTATGATTAACTCCAGCTTCGGCAATAATAAAAACAGGTTTCATGAAGGATGAATACGGCACGGGTTACCGTAGGCTTTAGAATTGTCAGGGATATGAGAAACAACCGCACTTCCAGCACCAATGATACAATGATGACCAATGGTCATGTTTTGTTTTACCGAAGTCCCTGTACCAATGAGGGTATCATCCCCAATAATCACTTCTCCACTTAAACGAACTCCTGGTGCAAGATGGGCAAACTGACCAATGCAGCAATCATGATCGACAATGGCCCCTGTATTAATGATGACATTTTCTTTGATAAAACTTCCTGATTGGACAATAGCCCCTGCCGAAATAAAAGTTCCTTCTGCGATAGTAACAAAAGAAGACACTTGAGCAGATGGATGAATAATAATCGGTAACTTAAAACCTATTTCTTTTAAATTGAGACAAAGTTTGCGTCGAATAGCCGTAGACTCAACACTACCAACGGAAATAAAAGCGTGAGTAATACCCTTCTTATAAATTTTTAAAACATCCTCATCGCGACCAATAATTTCTATATCGGCAATTTTTGAACCCAGGGGAAGCTCTGCATCGATTACTCCAACAATTTCCCATTTTTCACCAGCTTGGATGGCATCAATAATCACTTTAGCGTGACCACCTCCGCCAATTAAAATAATTTGTTGTCTTTTCATATCAGGGGATACTTAAGACGCCACTCCCCACCAATCTTTTCCCAAATATTTTTGTTCCTGTATTTTTCGACAACTTCCCAAAATTGATTTTCGGTTATCATGTGGTAGTCGAGCCAGTCCTGAAAATACTCATCTGGAAATTGGGAGCTTAATTCGTTGACAATTTTTACCGCTTCAGCTCGCGTCATGCGACCATTCCAGATTTGATAACAACACTGATCTGTTGGCCGCCAAAAACCAAATTTAATGTATTTGAGCCAAATACAAATCTCACAGAGTTTTTCATCGATATTGTCGTAATGAAGGTAATTGCCTTTTAACGGCCCTTTTTTCCGAGGCTGAAAACCATATTTTTGAACATGCTCATAGTGAAGTTTGCCATCCCAATTATGGTAATAACCTAGATACAAGCTTTTAATTCCTCTTTTTTCAAACTCTTCCATGGCTGGATACTTGAAGAAAAAAACATCGGACTCTAAAATATCTTCATCGCACCATTCGATAACATTTTTTCCTTTAATAAGATCATTGCGGTTAATATCGCGCGCATCTGCTTTACGAACTTTGGATGTTTTGCCCCCAAATTCGACGGCAATATCTTCACCCCACATAATGATGGGAACATTGTAAATGAGTGCCACATTAGCCACTGAAGAAAAAACCCCGCAATGTTCTGCCCACGATGGTTCGCCAATTTGAAAAAAAGCTTTACGACGCAGTTTTCGATATGCGCTGTTTTTAACATTTACCTTTACAAGGTCAACGCCATAGGCCTCAACCATTTGATTGAGATTATAAATACCTTCTTCAGTTGGCAGATGATTAGAAAAACACACGCACAGCACATTCATTTTAAATACTTCCTTCATCATCCAAACTTGATACTGACTGTCCTTCCCTCCACTAACAGGCACGATGGCATCGTAACATGAGGTGTTGGTTCGCTTAATGTCCTCACAAATTTGCTTGAGTTCTTCGTGTCTGGCTTCCCAATTAATTAATTTTTTTGCCTCCACAGCACGGCACGCACTACACACACCCTTTTCATCAATGCGAACACCAGGCTTCGTATCGGGCATCACACAACGGTTACAGTACTTCATTATTTTTGTTCCTCTTCACTAGATACGGCGTACTCATTTCTTTCATTCATGTAGATGCGCCCCGTTAAAATGAGTTTGTCATCAAGGCCTGGCTCGCGGCTTGGCGTTTTAACATACGGATGAGGATCAGTAAGATCGAGGCGAACAACATCAATCCCCTTGTCCTTGATGTGATTTACAACAGAATCCTTGCGGCTCCATTCACCCTTCTCATTTTTTTCCCACATGCGGGGGTCGCGGTGGGAGTCAAGACAGTCCAAAAATTCCTTCTCAGTCATACCAACCCATTCGAGAAATCGATCTAAATCTTGAGGACGCTTTGTTTCGTATTCCTTCACAAGTTTAATGCCCTGCTCGCGTATTATGCGTTTAAGCCGGATATCACGTGCAGCATGATCATAAACCTTAGAATAACCATACTTCAAAAATTTAATGTAATCGTGAGTGCCCGCATTGAAATGACAGTGAACAGTTTCGTATTTGTTAAAAGTTCGTTCTTGATCAGTAGTTTCATAACCATAAAGTTTAATCATCAATTCAGTTTGTTTTTGTGCATCCCACCGAATGAAATTTCCCAAGTAAATGCCACGCACATGAGCTTTTTCAAGCTCCTCATCCTTCGGATAAATAAAGGCTTGCATCACTTTGGGGGTAATGCCCGTTGTTGGGTCACTCATTAATTCGGCATCAAAGCCCCGAAGCCCATGTTCCTTGCGTACTTTTTTAGTCATTTCAACTTTGTCCCAATGAGAAAACATCCCCACCTGATCCAACCAGCCATTAACCCCCCATACAATAAGTGGAATCTCCATTTTGGTGGCAATTTGAACAGGAAAAGTTTGCTCGCCTGCCAAACAATGCCAGTACATGTCACCCATTTTGTGCATGGCCAACCAAGTGATTTTTTTAACCAGATTGGGATTAACCGTGTACTGAAGATGGTCGCAATCTAGCTTGGTTAAAAGATTAGCCAAATTACGAATGCCAATTTTAGTGTTGTACTGGATGTTGTAAGTTACCAACAGAGGGTTAAGACCCAAAACTTTTTTCAGGATATGAGTCACAAAATAACTATCGCCGTTACCACTAACAGGAATCACACAATCATAACCTTTTTTATTTTTACTGCGGTACTGGTCAACAAGGGTTTTTAATTCTACCAACCGTTCTTCCCAGTTTATTTCGCCGTCTTTTTCTTCATGCACACGGCAACCACTGCAAACCCCTTGGTCATCAAAAGTAATGCCAATGGGGTGATTTTCTGGATAAAGGCAACGTGTACAGTATTGCATAGAGTTCTTTCTAGGTTATACGCCCTGCTTCATCGATGGTAAATCCTTCATAAGTCACATCGGAAGAAAGGCGAATATCAATATTGGCTTTTTTGAGATAGGCTTTAGCGATGATAGTACTGTGTTCTGTGTACTGAAAAATATTGGCAGCGGCCACAGCATGAGCGCTTCCTTTAAGAATGCCTTCTACAAAATGTTCCATCCGACCAACACCCCCACAGGCAATAACTGGAATACTTACAGCCTGTGCAACTTGCCGGGTAAGCTCTAAATCATAGCCCTGTTTGGTACCATCCCTCTCAATTGAAGTCAACAGGATCTCCCCCGCACCAAGCGCTTCTACTTTTTGAGCCCACTCCACCGGATGCATGCCCGTAGGCTCTTTCCCAGAGAGAAGATAAACCTCGTACTCACCTTGCGAATTTTTTTTAGCATCGATGGAAATGGTAATACATTGGGTGCCAAAGCGCTCGGCACCACGGGTAATAAGTTCTGGGAATCGGATGGCAGCAGTATTTAAACACACTTTGTCAGCTCCTGCTTTAATCACATTACGAATATCATCAAGGCTACTAATGCCACCCCCAACTGTGAAAGGCACAAAACATTTCCGTGCAAAAAATGAAATGAGGTCAAACTGGGGTTGACGTTTTTTTAACGTTGCATCAATATCCAAGAGAACAATTTCGTCGACATCCCAGTTAACAAAAAATTCAATTGCAATTTTTGCTCCACCAATGGGCAGGTAACGTTTGAACTGAATACTTTGAACAAGGCGATCGTTTTTAAGAATTAAAACAGGAATAAGCCGATACTTCAACATAGAGAAGTTGCGTATTTGATAAAATTACGAAGAACAAGCATGCCGTTAGCGTGACTTTTTTCAGGATGAAACTGAGTAGCTACCATATTTTCTTTCTGCACAGATGCTGTTACAAGCCCACCGTACTCACAAGACGCCGTAACCCATTGAGGATCACAAACCATTTGGTAGCTGTGCACAAAATAAAAATTTTTGTCAGGGCCCATACCCTCGTACAAAAACGACTGACGCGGGAAATGTAAATCGTTCCAACCGATATGTGGGAGACGCAGTTTGGCATCCGTTTGAATTCTAAGAACCTTGCCATCTATCCAACCCAAACCTTTGTGCAAACCATTTTCTTCGGAACTTTCTGCAATCAACTGCATGCCCAAACAAATACCCAAAAAAGGTTTTTTTTGATGAACAACTTGATAGGTTAGTTCGTCCACAAGATTCAGATTTTTTAAATTAGTCATCGCTTCGCCAAAAGCACCCACTCCAGGCAAACAAATGGCTCTGGCATTTTTTAAATCGTCAATTTTGTTGGTAACGGTTGATTGCACGCCAATGTGGTCAAAGGCATTCTTAACTGAACTTAAATTGCCCATGCCATAATCAACAATGGTAATGGTTAGTCCCATTTAATTTTTTTAGGAAGATAAACTAATTTCCCGGAGGAGCATAAAGGCTTCAGCAAAAGCTAAATTGGAAGCGGCTCCCCGCAACCGAGCTAGGGCCTTCACAGATTCGTGGCTTCTGGGAAAAGGGTGAGCAGCCAATTCAGATTTGTACAACGTAAGAGCTTCAATTTTCTTTTCTAGTGTTTTGGAAATATCAACAAAAACATTTGGTAAAAAAACAGAGCCATTAACCGAAGGAAGGGCAGCATCAGTTTCAGAAAGGGTTTCATAAGCTAAAACTTTTTTAATGAAAGGAAACCGAAATGGCTTACAACAAGCAGCAACAACTTGGTGAGTAATACGATGGTCCGAATGCACATCCCCATAGTGGGGAAGATAAATAATTTCGGGCTCTATTTTTCGAAAAACCTTAGAAACTTCTTCAATCATTTTTCCCATGGGGTAAGTATCAAGCCGGGTTGCTAGAAAAGGGAGCTCCGTTGTCGAAGCAAAACCATAGAGCAAAGAAACCTGTTTTATTTCTGTTTTTCTTTGACGAATAAAATCGTCCGAAAAACCAACTTCTTTTGTAGCCTCGCTCATGATAAGCCAGTGAATAGAATGCCCCTGGTTTTTATGACCAAACAGGGAGCCACCAACACCTAAAGTTTCATCGTCTGGATGGGGAGCTACAACAAGAATTTTTTTTGACATAAAATTTAATTGGATAAAGTATACCGAATAAATTGATCCACTTTATTTTCCGGGCCTTCTTTTTGATGTGCACCATGGATATTAATTTTTCGGAAAAGGCTCTCCACATTACTCACCCTAGTGACAATTTTACTTAAGGCATTGGCATGAGTTCCGTAACGCTTAAAGAGATCGGTTCTTTCAGCCAACTGCCCTTCTGAATACTCAAACTCATACTGAATGGGTTCCAAAAATTTAAACGCATTTAAAGCAAGTCCGTCTTGGCTCTTGGACCAAGTTTGAATATCATAGGGACTCGTCATTGAAGAAGGAGCCACCTCACCATGAACATTGAGCAAACCTTTAAGTTTATTTTTTACATAGACAGCCAAAAGATTAATATCCTCGAAAGCTTTTTGTTGTGCTTCTGGGTTTTGTATTTTTTCACTTAAAATTTTCTGGCAAATTTGGGCAATAAAATCAACCCAGGCTTCGTTATAAAACGCCAGGCTCATGGCCTTGTACTTGTAAATGATATTACCCCCTACTTCTCCCTTGAGAAGACGATTGTAATTTTCGTCACGGCGATAATGAGCAACCAGTTCTTCTTCAGAATTCCACAGTTCACCCTTGGTTTCGTTAAGAAACCCATTAACAACTTCTTTTACTTTTTCGGGAGCACTGTCAAAAGAATCATTAACGCGCATGATAAAATCGAAAAGTGAATACTCGTAACTGCTCACGTACTTAAACAACTCATGAAAAGGCCGGCTGTTATGTAAAACTTCGATCATCAAACTCAAGCGCCTTATCCACAGATAATCGTCAAAAGACATGTCTTTATTGGCAATGCCGGTTTCTTCAATATCAAAAATCCTGTCTCCGTCATATTCCCCATAGTTTAAGGGAACAATGCGGTACTTGCCCTTAATTTGAAACTCTTCACGATATGCTGGCTCTTTAAAACGGGTGCCATGCAACAACATAAGCGAATAACAACAAATGGTACTTGTGCCGGCCTCAAGAATTTGTTGCAGCCCATGCACAAAGGATTGGCGGGTCTCTCCTGGCAAGCCAATAATAACTTCACCCTTAGTAGCCCGACCTGTTGCGTTGAGCTGCTTGTTAATTTCCATGTAGTGATTAAGTTTAATATTGGAACGATTGATATTTTTAAGTACGCTTGGGTCCATGGATTGAACCGACATGTTCACAGAAAAAGTATTCCCCATGATAGAAGTAATCTCAATGACGCGCTCTTTACTATTCTTACCCGTTGTGGCCATCACTTGGCGTGGCCACCCATATTTTTTTTGTGTTTCAAGAAGCACCTCGCATATTTCTTTGTCGCGCGGATACATGGCAAAATTAGTGTCAGCCAGATGCAGATTAACAATGCCACGTTCAGCCATTTTGGGAGCAATATAAAGAATTTCTTCCTTCACACGCTCCATAGAAAACATATTAATCTTGTTAAAATACTCGTTGCCTGTATGACAAAAAGTACAAGAAAAGGGACAACCACGATTGGTTTCTAAAAACGGGGTTAGTTTGCCATCAAAAAAAGAATCGAGCATGCCATTAAGATAAGGCGAAGGAATATCATCCAACTCACGAACACGAACTGGCATCTGGCCCTTGACAAAAACAGGATTGGCCGAATGCCGCGCAGAGGGAACAAGATAAACACAGCCAGGCATTTCTGTTCCATCAAATAAAGAAGCCCCACCATCCCGCGCATCGAGTATTTTTGTCAGCAGCTCTGAGAAAGCCACTTCAGCTTCAAGCTCAACATAAACATCGGTGTTGGGACGCTTCATTAAAAAACTTAACTGCGATTCATTGTCGTGAGGAAAATTAGTGCCACCCTGGATAGTAACCACATTTGGATTGTACTTCTTGGCCAAGCCCACCATCATTTCAGACAAATTGCTATTCCAAGAATAATTACTTAAGGCAATTACGTCGGGCGGGTTATCTTTAATGGCTTGAATGACGGTGTTGGGATACTTAAAAAAAGAAAGCTCAATATTTTTGCCATGTATTTTGTTGGCATATGCGCCAATAAAACCAATATTAATGGGAATGGTATCCGAAACAAGAATAACCGTGTCGTGAGTTAAATCGCACAGATAAACCTTAAGAGGCTGATGGCTATGGCTTTTTTGAGTCATAAAATATATTAATAAACTAATAAGTAGAATCCTTCAAGAGGACTTTTTGATCTAATTTAAGGTTTGAAAAAAAATCGGCAATTTTTTCGGAGGCCCTGCCATCTCCATAAGGAGAAGGACATTGAAGCAATTTTTTTTGATAATCTTTATCATGGCAAGCTTTTTGGATGGCTTTTTTAATTCCATTTTGATCGTGGGGAACAAATTCCACATTCATGGCATGAAGCCTTCCCAATTGCCTATTTCCCACATTAACCACTGCTAATTTTAAAAAAGGAGCTTCCATAAGGCCTGCTGATGAGTTGCCGACAAGACAAGAGGCATGCCTTAAGGTATTTACAAATTGAAAACGGGGAACATTTTTATGAATTTTTATAAAAGGCAAATGTCTGTACTCTTCAATGCATTTTATTAAACTTAAAGATCCTGCATCAGAGTTGGGATAAGAAATGACTGTATTCAACTTAAGAGATAAAATAGCTTCCATGGTTTTTTTCATTTGAGAATAAGATTCATTAATTTCTGTAGAAATAACATGTTGAATCACCACCAAAAGCTTTGAGGTAGTATCGTTTGATTCAAATCCATACCATGAAAGAAGCTCTTGTTTTGACATCTGGGGTTCACTCGCAATACGATCTAAACCTGGATGACCCACATTGAAAACACGAAATTCTTGTTCACCCATTTTTAAAATACGCTCAAAGCTTTCTTCATTCGTGGTTAAATGAAAATGAGAAAGTTTGGTCACCGCATGACGAATCTGATCATCTACATTGCCAATAACCCTATCCCCTCCAGAAATATGAACAACAGGTATATTAAGATAATTTCCTGTTAACGCTGTTGTAATGGCCTCTTCTCTATCTCCAAAAGCCAAAATCAAATCAGGCCTCACTCTATCAACTGTTTCTGCCAAACCCTTCAATTGAATAGCAGCTCCCTTCAAGCGATCCACATCGGCATCGGAGTCTATAAGGCTTTCAATGCATGCAATAATATTAAAACCATCTTTTTTAATTTCATCAATGGTGTATCCAAACTTTTTTGAAAGATGGGCTCCTGTAACAATCAAGGAAAGTTTTAAATCTTTCCTGGCAGTAATGGCTTTAAAAACCGAAGAAAGAATATCATATTCGGATCTAATACCAGTAACAGCCAAAATATGTTTCAGTGGATCCTCCCGCTTTCAATAATACTTTTGCTTTTTTGCCCTTCATTAAACAATAAATCAAGAATGGATAAATCAGGAATAAAACCTACTTTGGGATGAAGCTGATTATAAGAAGGAGATTGATATTTTTGAAAAACAACTTGCACCTGAGCTTCCTTAAAATCATCCAAATTCATGTAATTTTTACCACCAGAACCTGAAATATAAATATTGGCGCATCGATTTTTACAAAGATTTAAAATCAACTCACTCCCACTACCCTCTACCTTCATCTCAGAAGATTGAAGCACAGACCCCTTGTAATCCAAGTAATAAAGAATACGGCTCATGAGTTCATTATTTAATTGGGATAAATTTTTTAAACTTTTTTCCAAAATAGGACCTACAAAATCCATGACTTCACCATAAAAAGGAGCCTTTGAATAATTTTGGCTCAAAGTTTTAAGATGTTTTCCAAACACCTGAGTATCAGAAACTTCTACCTGATTAATTAACTGCCCCAAATGCTGGGAAACCGGCACTGTCAGCCACAAAGCCCCTCCCGCTGTTTTGATTTGATTTCTATTTTGCACTCCGTTTTTTTGAAAAGCCACATCATCCAAAAGAATCATTTCATCTGATCTTAAAATTTTATCAAAATAAGCAAGCCAGGGAATATACTGGGGCTGATGGATAGTAATTATTTTCATAAAAGAGATTTGGAGGATTCAATCAATTCATAAACTACAAAATGCGCCTCTTCTTCTTTCATGCATGAATGAATGGGAAGACAAATAAAATTTTTCATGATTTTTTCAGAAGAAGCTAGTCTTTCTTTAACATCTGAGGATAAATTTTTGAAAAAAGGCTGGCGGTGCAACGGAGGATCGTAAGCCCAATCAAGAGCTATGCCCTTCTGTAAAACAAGTTCCCTTAATTTTTTACGATCAATATGTTCGGATATTTTGACTACGTACCGCCAATAGGCATGAAAACAACGGGAATCAGGCAGTACGGGAATAAAATGACTCACACCACTTTTTTGAAAAACCTGATTATAAATTTGAGCGATTTTATTTCGTGTTGTGATAAAATTTTCAAGATTTTTGAGTTGGACCAATCCTAAAATAGCCTGGATTTCAGTCATGCGATTATTGGTACCCAAATAACGATAGCATTCTTCCGGGGCTGCCATATCTCTCCCTCGATGACGATAACTATTGGCCTGCTGATAAAGCCCTTCATCGTTTGTAACAATCATCCCTCCTTCACCCGTTGTCATGATTTTAGTTGGATAGAATGAAAAACAAGCCATATTTCCAAAAGATCCTGATTTTTTTCCATTAAAGCTAGCACCTGGAGCGTGGGCTGCATCTTCAATCAAGGCAATGCCTTTCTGCCTGCAAAAATCTGCAATGTCTTCTACTTCTGGAGTTACAAGCCCTGCCATATGCACCAAAATTATGGCTTTAGTTTTTGTAGTAAAAACTTTTTTGATTTCATTTAACGAGAGACAAAAAGTTTGGGGATCAATTCCTGCAAAACTAATTTTTCCCCCCTCTCTTAAAACAGATGCTCCCGTTGAAAAAAAAGTTTCAATGGGCACAATCACTTCATCATCTTGTTTTAATCCAAGAGACCGCAATGAAATTTCTAGGGCTGCAGAACAGGAATTTGTGGCCACTGCAAAACGAACTCCACAATAAGCAGCAAAGGCTTTCTCAAACTCTGCTACCTTGGGTCCCATACTTAGGGGATTGTTTCCCTCTAAAATATCCCGAACCTCTTGGAGTATTTGAGGAATATCCTCCTTGGGGAAATAAGGATAAGCCATTGTATATTTCATGACCTCATCTCCATGGCTTGAATATAGTCTTTCACTCCCTCTTCAATTGTTCGTGATTTGGCTCTCAAATCTTTTTGAATTTTGGTTAAATCAAGATTCCAATCCAAAGGAACTGGGGCTTCTTTTTCAACTAAAAGAATACGTGATCTGGAGGAAAGATATTTAACAAAAAGTCCAGCAATAGCCTCCATACTCAGTGAATTTTTACTGCCAAAAAGATAGGAACAATATCCATTTTTTGCTGGTTTACTTAAAACTGTCTCACACAAATTGGCAAGATCATCGATATAGAGAATATTGCGAATGAGTTTTCCATTCGAATAAACTTCGATAGATTCATGGGCCTTTGCAAACACATAATAGGTATGGGCAATGCCACCTTCTTGACCATAACCATAAACAGATGGAAGTCTAAAATTGTAGGTTGCTAAATTTAAATGAGCAGAAATTTCAGAGAGCATTAATTCGCCTTTAAGTTTACTTTTAGCATAATCACTCACAGGATTAACGGGGCTTCCCTCATGAATCAACGTGCCAAGGGAAGGAGCATAAACAGTAGCACTGGAAAAAGTAATAAAAACCCTAGAACCAATGCGAGAAGCAAATTCAAAAATATTTTTCAGGGTATGAACATTCACCTTTTCATAATCCTTCAAACCCAAATTGGGTCTTGGTTGTTTGGCCACACAATTAATGAGCCCATCAATCTTAAATTTAGATATGGCTTTTTCTAAAACGAGGGGGTTTTCTTCCCAATCGCTCTGGAAAAGAATGAGATTTTTCTGTGAAATCGAATGACGAATAATGGGATGATTTCCACACTGATCTAGATCTCGCACAGTAGCAAGAACCAGGTAACCCAATGAGAGCAACCGATTGACAAGGTGAGATCCCACAAAACCAGTTGCACCCGTAATTAAAATTGTCCCTTTGGAATTCAAAAACGTATGTTCTTTAATGCTTCTTGATAATGATCAAGTTCGCCAATATCAACCCAGGCTCGATCAGCCACGGGGTAAACTCCTACTTTTAATCCTTCCCTGTGTATTTTTTCAATCAAGTGGGTAATATGAAAAACAGAAGACTGTGGAATAAGTTCGAGAAGTTCCGGCTCTAAAACGTAAACACCAGTTAAAACCAAGTGGTCATGTTCTGGTTTTTCTACAATTCCCTGTAAACTTCCACCAGCTCCAATATCAACTACACCATAGGGAATGGTAAAATGCTTCATGGAACAAACAAGAGTAATTTTGTTTTTTTGTTCCCGATGAAATTTGAAAATATCGGCATAATTTGCATTAACCAAAACATCACAATTAGTAACAAAAAAAGTGTCTTTAATTTTTCCCTTCAGAAGAGAAAGAGAGCCTGCTGTACCAGAGGGGATTTCTTCTTTGACAAACTCAATTTTAAAAGCAAGTTGCCTTTCTTGAAAATAAGCCTTAATCATTTCGGATTTATAATTGATGGAAATAAAAAATTGGCTTATTCCGTAGTGATAAAAACGATCCATAATTTCTTCGATAATGGGTTTGTCGCCAACAGGAATTAAAGGTTTGGGTAAAATTTTAGTGTAAGGATCAAGCCTTGTCCCTCTGCCCCCTGCCATCACAACCAAAGGGCTATTTATTTTTTCGATAATATTATTTTCACCATTTCTAAAAATATCATCCCAAAAAATAAGCTTAACTACTTTAAGATTTTCATCCACCACAGGAACACAATCAATGCGATTATCGAGAAGTAATTTTCTAATAACCTTGGGGCTATCAGTATCTTTTGCCACAATAGGAGTGGTACGCATTACATTCGAAATGGGTTCCATTATTGATTTATCTTTGAGAATCCAACGCCTAATGTCCCCATCGGTAACAGAACCTAAAAGTTTTTGTATTTTATCTGTAACCAAAAGAATTTTGTAGCCATTTTCATCTAATTGACGCCAGGCTTGCTTGATGGAAATATTTTCTAATATAAATAAAAGTGGGTTAAGCTCCATAATAATCCTTTATCCCCTTTGAAACGGTTGAAATTTCATCTTCTGTGATACCCAAGCTACAAGGAATATTTAAAATAGTTTTTGAAAAATGCAGGGCCTTTTCAATTTTATAACTTTGACAATGTTTATATGGTTTTTGCAAGTGATTTGGGCGCCAAAGAGCGCGGCACTGAATATCTTTTTTGAGTAAAAAATGCATCAGATCATCACGGCTACCAACCCCTTCTGTTTTTTGGGTTTGCAGGGCATAGAACCAATGGTTGCTTTGGGTATTTACAGGCTCTGTGATCCATGAGATTTGACTTAAAGAAGATAATGCCTTTTTATATTTTTCAAAATTAGCTCTTTTGATTTTAAGAAAAGAAACAATTGATTCCATCTGAGCTAACCCCACCGCAGCTTGCAGATTAGTAAGACGATAATTATATCCTACCTCATCATGAATGGAATAAAGCTCATCAGTTTTAGCTTGAGTAGTTAAATGTTTGGCATGCAAGGCCTTGGCTTGATTGGAAGTTAAAATCATTCCTCCACCACCGGTGGTTACTAATTTATTTCCATTAAAAGAAAGACATCCAAAATCTCCTATTGTCCCTGTGTGTATTTTAGTTCCATCTTGTGTGATCAAATAAGAGCCAAGAGATTCGGTAGCATCTTCAATCAGAGAAAGTTGAAATTGACTGCAAATTTCCTTTAATAAATCAAGACGCGCAGGATGACCAAAAACATGCACCACGATCACGGCCTTGATGATTCTTTCAGTTTTTTTATTGATAACACTTCCATCTTTAGAAAAGCATTCCTTCACAAGAAAATCTTGAAGTTTTTCTGGATCAAGATTTAAGTGATCATCACAATCCATAAACACAGGATGCGCACCTAAATAACAAACAGCATTAACGGGGGCAATAAAGGTGAGTGTAGGAACTAAAACTTCATCATCTGTTTGCACCCCTTCCATTTGAAGGGAAAGATGAAGTGCTGCGGTTCCATTAACACAGGCAATAGCATGTTTACTCCCTGCAAATTCAGCAATACATTTTTCAAAATCAGTAACAAAACGTCCCGCTGTTGAAACCCATTCGGTTTCAATACACTGGCTTACATATTTAAGCTCGTTGCCTTTAAGATAAGGGACAGATAAGGGAATCATTAGAGGTTATAAATTTCGGGTTTGTACCTTTTAAGGTTGGATTGAAACCACTCAATTGTTTGAATCAGACCATCTTCAAGAGAATATTTGGAAGACCATGCTGTGAGTTTTTTTATTTTTTCATGAGATCCCAAAAGTCTCATCACTTCACTCTTTTCTGGTCTTACCCTGTTATCATCTGTTTTAATTTTTACATCGGCACCCATGATTTTCATAATTTGGGTTGCAATGTCTTTCATCGAATATTCTTTTTGAGTAGCAATATTAATTTCTTCACCAATGGTTTGAGAACTTTTGGCAATCTCAATAAAACCAGAAACCGTATCAAGAACAAAATTCATATCTCGGGTTGGTTCTAAAAATCCAAGATTGAGTTCTTTTTGCTTGTTTAAAATTTGAGTAATCACTGTTGGAATAAAAGCCCTAGCTGATTGTCTGGGTCCATAGGTATTAAAAGGACGCACAATAGTTACAGGAAGTGAAAAAGATCGATAAAATGATTCAGCAATACGATCTGCACCAATTTTGGTAGCGCTATAAGGTGATTGCCCCTGATAGGGATGTTTTTCATCAATGGGTACATACTGAGCCGTGCCATACACTTCGGAAGTGGAAGTAGAGAAAATTCTTTCTACAGAATAATCACGTGACGCCTGGAGTACATTCAAGGTTCCCTTGATGTTAGTATCAACATAGGAATCGGGTGAATGGTAAGAAAAAGGAATGGCAATTAAAGCAGCCAAGTGAAAAACCAGCTCACACCCTTTTACAGCATTGCGCACTCCATTAGGATCCCTAATATCTCCTGCAAAGATCTCGATTTCTTTTAACTGATTTTTAGCAAGGTGATCCAACCATCCCCAAGAGTTCAAACTATTGTAGTATACAAAAGCCTTAAGTGTAGCCCCCTCTTCTAGAAGCTTTTCTACAAGATGACTTCCAATAAAGCCATCAGCTCCCGTTACTAAAACTTTTTTGCCTTTTAAACTTCCTTGGTTCACCACGTAGTCCAACCTCCGTCTACAGCAATATTTTGACCAGTAATATAGCTTGCCAAATCACTTGCTAAAAAAAGAATAGGCCCTACCACGTCATCGGGTGTAGCCATTCTTCCCAAAGGTACCTCCGCTTCGTAACTTTTAACAAAGCGAGAATTTTGCCCATTGAAAAGGCCGCCTGGAGAAACAGCATTTACTCTTATTCCATAAGGTGCCAAGTAAGTAGCCAGATAACGAGTAAGCTGGAGCACACCTCCCTTAATAGCAGCATATTCAGCGGGCATGGTCATTGAGGTTCCTTCATAAATACTAAAACGAGGAGCCACCATTCCATAGATAGAACCCAAATTAATAATACTTCCTCCCGTATGTTTTCTCATAATTTCAGAAGCCTTTTGTGAAAGTAAAAAATAACCGCCTAAATGCATTTGTACATTTTCGTTAAAATCATCCCATTCAATTTCTTCTAATGGTCTTCCATAATTTTTATTACGAGGATAGGCGTTATTAATCAGCACATCTAAGCGTCCCATTTTTTGAATAACGGTTTTTAAAAGATGATCTACATCTTTTTTATTGTGGATACTTGATTTCACAAAGACAAACTGATCTGAAATTTTCCTCCACTTTTTTTCTACATCTTCTTTATTTTCGATATCCGAAATATAAACAAAAGAACCAGATTTAAGAAAAGCAGACACCAAAGCTTCACCAATTTGGCCAAAGCCTCCTGTGATAAGAACTACCTTGCCTTTCAATGTCGAAAAATCAAGCATGCTACCGCCCTTCTGACCCAAATTTATCTAATAAAAACAAATGGATATACAAAAAACTGTCAGTTTTTTCTCCTGGTGTTAGAATGGCGGTATATATAATTATTTAAGGGGGGTAAGCAAGATAAAAACTAGTGAGAATTCAACTTGTTTTTAAACAAAATCCCCTTTTCAAAAGAAGATTTTTGTACTATAAATACCACTTTAACGTCATATAATTTTCCTATTATTTTTTCTATGTTCCGATACGTTAAGTTCTTTCTTTTCTTTCTGGACTGGTTAGTCATTTATCTCTCATGGCTGGCATCATGTCATTTTGTGCTTGCTCCCAATGAAATGCCCGATTACTTTCAAAAATCACTTTATTTAGTCCCCATTATTGCTGTCATTAAAATTAGTATTTTCATTAAGTTAGGATTATATCGGGCTATTTTGCGTTATGCCAGCTTTCCATACGCCAGAACCATTTTTAAGGCTGTAACTCTCGGTTCCTTGATTAGTTTTTTGGTCATCAATTATCCAATAAGAGGTTGGCCTTTTGGTGTTTTCACCATGGATTGGCTGATCACTCTCTTTTTAGTTGGGTCCCTACGCTTTTTCCCTCGTTATTATCTAGAAACCTCCAGACGTGCCGAAACAGGTGAGGAAAAAAAGGTACTTATCTATGGAGCAGGCGATTTAGGAAATGCCGTTGTGAGAAATTTACTGCATCCAGGGAGTGAGTACCTGCCCATTGGTTTTATTGATGATGATCCTAGAAAAATTGGTAAAAAAGTACATAACCTCTCTATTTTTGGTTCTCGTACTGACTTACCAAAAATCATCAAACGTAACAAAATAAAAGAAATCATCATTGCTATTAATACCATTGCCCCAGATTGGCTCTCAGGTCTTGTTAAAGAGTGTCGTAACTATCATGTTTTCTGTCGAATTGCTCCCAAGATGTCAGACATGACAAGCCAAGATATTAATATCAAAAATATTGATATTGCTGATCTCTTAAAAAGAAATCCAAAAGATTTGGACGAAAAACAAATTGATCTTTTCCTCAAACGTAAAAAAATTCTCATCACGGGAGCTGCAGGTTCTATTGGCACTGAATTAGTGCACCAAGCACTTCGTTTTAAACCCAAAAAATTGATCCTGGTAGATTATTCGGAATTTAGCTTGTACACTCTGCAAGAAAATTTAAACGAAAACATCCAAAATGTTAAATCTTTCATCAAGTTTAAATTTATTCTCCAAGATTTACGTGATGGACAAGCCATCAATCAATTAATAGCCACAGAAAAACCCGATATTATTTTCCATGCAGCAGCTTATAAACATGTCCCCTTAATTGAGTCTAATCCCTTTAGTGGAATTTTAAATAATATTCAAAGTACGGTAAATATTGCTAATGCTGCCGATCAAAATAATGTAGAAAAATTTGTCCTCATCTCCACAGATAAAGCTGTGCGCCCCACTAATATTATGGGTGCCACAAAAAGAATTTGTGAACTCTACATTCAAAATTTAAATTTAAGATCCAAAACAGAATTTGTAGCTGTGAGATTTGGAAATGTTCTTGGTTCCTCAGGTAGTGTTGTTCCCAAATTTTTAGAACAAATTCGAAATAATGGTCCTGTTACCGTTACTCATCCTGAGGTCACCAGGTACTTTATGCTTGTTCAAGAGGCTGTTCAACTGGTGATGCAAGCAGCCTCAATTGGACATGGAGGTGAGATTTTTATTCTCAATATGGGCAAACCTGTCAACATTAGAGAAGTAGCTGAAGATTTAATTTATTTGGCAGGCAAGGAACCTTATGGGGATATCGATATTCAATTTACTGGTCTAAGGCCTGGAGAAAAACTCTATGAAGAATTACTGATAGGCGATACCGAAAAGAAAACTCAGTACGAAAATATTACTATCGGTAAAATGACCTTCATTGACTGGGATACTTTAAATGCCAATATCAAAAAATTAATCGACTCAACTAACCTGCAGGATAAAATGAGTGTGCTCATTAATGTAAAAGAATTGGTTCCAGAATTTAATCATATGGAACTTCCCAATGAAATGGGATCTAAAAATATTCTCCATCTTCCCTTAGCTGTTATTCCTGCTGCAAGAAAATAATATCATATCATTTTTTGATTAGCGGTTTTTTTTCAATCCAATTGCAACGGGACCTCTCAAGGCGCTTAAATAAGAAGTAGAGTAATCAGTATAATCAAAATTACTTTTTGTGATATCAATGATTTCTTTAGAAATTGCACGAAGCCTCACTCCTGAATGCTTCTCACCAAACACTCGTGCATCAAGATAAACACCACAAATATCAAACTCTTTGAGACCTCTCAAAACATCATCCTGTGTAAGCAAGTGATATTTTCGTGCTAATAAGGGAGACAAGTTTGGATAATAACCAAAGACATCAAACTCTGCCCCGGAAAATACTCTCATTTTTGAGGTAAAAGCAATGATAGGATTAAAAGTAAAAAGGATTTGAGAAGAATCACAATGTGATGAAAAAATCTTCCCCACTTGTTCCGCTACAGCGATATCACGACTGTTTTTATCCAGCTTGAAAAAGCGATCAAAAAGAAACGATGAAAATAAAATAAGAAATAATAAAATAAGCGTTACAAATTGTTTTACATCAGCTGGTATAGACTTCATGATTGCATTGAGCAAACGTATAAAAAGATAAATCATAATGGGGAACACAAAATACATTTGAACAACATGACCTTCAGAAGCAATAAAATACATGGCTGTATTTCCAAAAACAAAAAAAAGAGACAAAAATAAACGCTTATCCTGGATGATTTTTCTAAAAAATAATCCCAGCCCATTCTTTTTTAACCAATAACCAAAGGCCGGTATACCAAAGATAAAAAATGGAAAAAACCATCTAACCCCCAAAACAATCCATTGGTCCCATTTAAATCTTAACCAATCGTCTAGGGCACGGCCTGTAAGCACTTGAGCCAAGGCTACACCTGATTGTTCCTTGATGGGGGCCATGCCTAAGAGAACGTCATAAATAAAGAAATCAGATTTAAAGAAGTAAAAATAAACAAGGTGGATAAAACAATAAATTAACAAAAGACAAATAAGTGTGGGCCAGGATTTTCTGTAAAAAACAAAAACAAAGGATAAATAGACAATTGGAAGATAATCAATGGGATATCGCATCCATTGTGCTGTTGCACAACATACAGCAATAAATATTCCTGACAACAAAGATGGAACAGAAGAATGGCAAGAAAAAATAACAAGAAGATAAATAAGTGAAACAATGGAATAAGACTGAACAGTAGAATAAATATGCAACCCGTGAAAATTGAGCAAAAAAAGAAGGGCTCCCAGCAACACAAACCGTTTATCAACCTTTACCTTCATCACCAAAAACAAGACGATAAAGGCACAAAAAGCATAGAAGGCAGATACCAGCCGCAAATTAAACCATGTCATTTCAAAACCAAAATTAAGGGGAAAATAAGAGTACAAAAAAAGAGGAAGACGATGATAAAAAAAATCGATGTAAGGTTTTTCTCCACGCGTTAAAAGATAGATGTCATTAGAATACCAGGCCTCACTCCCATCAAAATTTCCAAAATAAGCAGAAATAAATAAACCAGACCCAAAAAGAAAAAACAAAACAGAAAAATATAAAGGAAACCGTTTTTCCATCAGGGTATTTTAAATAGTTGATCCGTATCCAAGTTTAACGCCACATTCACCAAAAAATGATTCCGATCGTCTCCATTCAAATAAGTTGCATTGATCACTCGTTCATAACCAAAATCTAAATCTATATTCAACCGCTTGGTAAAATTGTGTTCTACACCTACCACACTTCGATAACGGTATTCAGAAGGACCATTTGTAGTTAAAACAAAATTAGAGCCCGAACTTGCATAAGTATTGCTATCACTTTTTTCATAGTTTAAATTTAAATCGAAGGAAGTGTTTTGATTATAGTTCCAGGTAAAAGCAAGCCTGCCCCCTAATCCATTGGGGCCCAAGGCATCGCCAAGGATAAATCCATTGAGGGTATATCCTCCTAAAAATTGGCTATGACGATAAAGCAACTCGGAAAGAAAACGATATTCCATTCTTAACGAAAAATCACCGTCCCAATCAAGACGTGGCATAAACAATCCAAGTAAATACCCAGAAGAATCCCCAAAAGTTCTTTTGAAACTTTCTATTGTCTTATCATCAAAAACGGCTTCACCATACAATTGGCTATTTCTTAAAAAAGGGAGGGTAATACGGGTATCAAACCCAATAATGCGATTTGATTTTCCCTCACTTGTTCCTGAAAAACCAAAATAATCTCCAATAAAATTCATAACCCCAAAATCAGGTGCGCCTTCTCCGCCTATCATCATCATATTAGACAAACCTAATTCCCAAACAGAAAAAGGTTTGAGGCTCCATTTATAACCAGCCAACATCGTGTAAGGAAAAAAAGAATCGGGCCCCAAGGTGCCAAAAAAAGCAGTGATTTTTTGATAACCTAAATATTTAAAAATCCAAGGGAGTAAACCTGGATGAGAATTTGTTAAACGAATATGATCTAAGGGACGGGCATTATCAGATAAAAGCATGCCCCCATGATCGCTTTGCCCAAAAAGCAAAGAAGATCTTCCAAAAACAACATCCATTCCTAAAAACTGAATGTCCCCAAACATTTCGTGCACATAAGCATCAACACGTTCCTCAGAAACTCCCGTTGGAAATTGCATTTGAAACCTGGGCTGAATAAAACCAGTAAAATAAGGGGTAAGATGAAAAAAATGCTCGGTCTCAATTGCATACTGACCACCACGTGTATAGTTACGACCAGAATCATTTTGAGTAAAAGGGTGTGATGAGGCTGTAACAGCTCCAATTCCATTATTAGTTGGAATGGTACGTGCCACACTGTCTAAATAAACTATTTTAAGATGGGCCGCTTTTAATAAATGAAGCTGCGAACTCGCTTGATGATTTTTTTGTCTTTCTAAATCAAGGGCAAGCTCAATGCTTACCCGCTCAAGAATTATAGAGATTTCTTCATTTTCTTCCCATGCTGTCTCAAAATTATTTTTAGCCTCTAAATATAATCTAACAGCCTCATCTCTAGAAATAGGCCCTTGGCCCGAAATATTTGTTTTGATCAAATCGAAACCACTCAGCAAATTTAAATCTTTTTCTAATTGACTACCAGATTGCACCATCAAAGAACTTGCAGCAAAAGATTGCCCAATGAAAAAAATCCACACTACAAACCCGATGCCTAGTTTTTTCATATATTCCATCCTGTTGTTCCATCTGGATTATCCTTAAGCGTAATACCTAAACTAGCTAATTCATTTCGAATAGCATCGGCCAAAGCCCAATTTTTAGTTTGTCTGGCACTATTTCTTTGATTAATTTTTTCTTGAATTTCCTCATCGCTGAGAGTGACTTTTACCATTTTTAAAGCTTTAACTTGATTTAAATAAACCTGTGGATCGGAACCAAAAAGACCTAAAACACCATGGATTGTTTGAGCAGCTTTTAAAAAAGTTTGGCAAGTTTTACCCGATATTTCGGTAGTGCCATCTAAGTATTTGTTCCATTCTCTTACTAAATCAAACAACAAACCCACAACCTTGGCCGTGTTAAAATCATCATCCATGGCTTCTTCAAAAGCAGAAACAAGTGATTCTACTTTGTTTACCAAATCTTTAGGTGGATGATCTTTCGATTTACTACTTGCCTGACACTGAGTGCTAACTCTTGCCAAGGTAGCATACCAACGATCAAGAGAGGCTTGCGTGGCTTCCATTATTTTTTCAGTATAATCTAACGGAGAACGATAGTGGGCCGCTAAAATGAGAAGTCGTAGCGCTTCGGGATGATAACGTTTTAAAAGTTCATGGATTGTAAAAAAATTACCAAGAGATTTGCTCATTTTTTCTGCATTGATGTTGATAAAGCCGTTATGAATCCAATAACGAACAAAAGGTTTTTCAGAAAAACCTTCAGATTGAGCAATTTCATTTTCGTGATGAGGAAACATCAAATCCCGTCCCCCACCATGAATATCAAAAGTACTTCCTAAAAAATGCATGCTCATTGCAGAACATTCAATATGCCAACCAGGACGTCCAGGCCCCCAGGGCGAATCCCATTGTGGCTCGTCGGGTTTCGATTTTTTCCAAAGCGCAAAATCAATCGCCTCTTTTTTAGCTTCATGAATTTCTATTCGGGCTCCCGCTTCTAATTCGTCAATTTTTTTGCCAGATAATTTTCCATAATCTTTCTTTTTACGAACCGAATAAAAAACATCACCTTCTATAGGATAGGCCATTTGTTTTTCTACCAAACCCTTAATGATTTTTTGCATGTGGGCAATATGCTCTGTGGCCTTTGGCTCATGGGTAGGAACAAGGGTACCTAAATCACCCATATCACGACCAAACGCCGCGATATATTTCTCGGCAATTACTTTCCAACTTACACCTTCTTGATTGGCACGATTGATAATTTTATCATCAACATCGGTAAAATTTCGTACATAGGTTACTTCATATCCCCGATGTTTTAAATAACGATAAATGACATCGAAAGTAAACACAGCTCTTGCATGACCTAAATGGCATTCATCATAAACAGTCACACCACAAACATACATCCCCACCTTGGGTGGGTTTAGAGGAACAAATTCCTGCTTTTTACGAGCAAGGGTATTATAAATTTTAAGCGTCATAAAAGTTTTTCTACCAGTGTGGCAATGGCCCAGCAGGCCATTCCTTGTTTGGTTCCTGTAAAACCAAGGCCCTCTTCGGTTGTGGCTTTTATACTGATACAGTTCTCATTTACTTCAAGGGTTTTTGCTATATGAGTTCGCATTTGTTCTCGATAAGGCGCCATTTTGGGTTCTTCTGCAATCAACACTGAATCAATGTGAGAAATATCAAAACCCTTATTTCTTACTAAAGCCAAAACTGCTTTGAGTAATTGAATGGAACTTACTCCCTTGTACTTGGGATCGGTATCCGGAAAATGTTGTCCTAAATCTCCCAGAGCGGCAGCACCTAAAAGTGCATCGGAAATAGCATGGCATAAAATATCGGCATCCGAATGACCTAAAAGCCCTTGTTTATGTGGGATGGTCACTCCTCCAATAATCAAAGGGCGATCATCCACCAAGCGATGTACATCATAACCAATTCCTGTTTTTGTTATCACTTTTTTTTCTTCCATCTGATTAACAACCTGATTTAAATCTGCTTCCGTAGTTATTTTTAAGTTTATATTATCTCCGGCAACAGTATATATCGCAAAACCTTTCTTTTCGGCAAGAAAGGCCTCATCAGTAATTTGATCAGATAAATCTTCCTTTTTTTGATAAATTTTCTTTAAAACATGTCCTTGAAAACCTTGGGGGGTTTGAGTTCCAACAAGCCGAGACCGATCCAGAGTTTTTATCACCTTATTTTCTTCTACTTCCTTGATGGTATCTGCCAGGGCTACAACTGGCACCACAACTTCATTTTTTTTTAAGGCATGTAAAACTCTTTCAATCAGTTCACGGCTTACCAAGGGCCTGGCCGCATCGTGAATTAAAACTAAATCATCATCTTTTAAATTAAGTGCCTGTACTCCATTAAAAACAGAATAACTTCTTAACGCTCCTCCTGCTACCACGTTGATACTTGGGTGAAGGGAGGAAATGGAATGATTTAAATTTTCTGCAGGTAAACATACAATAATTTTTTCAAAAAAACTTGTTTCTAAAAATGTTTCTACAACCCTTTCGAGAATGGTTTTGCCTCCTACCTTTACAAATTGTTTTTTAATTCCTCCCAGGCGCAAACCCTTGCCACCAGCAGGAATAACAGCATAAAAACTCATGCAATCTCCTTCACGGGCAGGTTTAAAAAATTTCTTAAAATGTCTTTTCCTACAGTTGTTAAAATAGATTCGGGATGAAATTGCACCCCATACACAGGCAGATTGCGATGTTGTACTGCCATAATTTCTCCATCTTCTGTGGTTGCAGTTACTTCCAAACAAAAAGGAATATTTTCTTTTTTAATCACCAAAGAATGATACCGTGTTGCAATAAAAGGATTGGGAAGATTTTTAAAAAGATTGATTCCATTATGATAAATAGCTGATGTTTTTCCATGCATGATGGTTTTAGCCCGAATAATTTCACCACCAAAGGCTGCTCCAATAGATTGATGCCCTAAACAAACTCCCAGGATAGGTATCTTGCCTGCTAATTGTTTAATAGCTTCAACTGAAATGCCTGCTTGCCTAGGGGTACAAGGCCCTGGTGAAACAACCAGATAATGGGGGTAAAGATTGACAAGCGCCTCCACACTTAACTCATCATTACGCACAACCTTAATTTCTGCATCTGGATTTAAACCTCTCGTTAAAAGAATTTCACCCAAGTATTGCACCAGGTTGTAAGTAAACGAATCGTAATTATCGATAATAAGAATCATAACTCAAAAGACTCTAAGGCCTTCACCAAAGCCATCGCTTTATTTTGACACTCTTTGTATTCCAAACGAGGTTCCGAATTATAAACTATCCCTGCCCCTGCTTGAATAAAGATGGTTTTGTTTTTAATAATGGCTGTGCGAATGGTAATAGCCATATCTGTATTTCCAGAAAAACCTATATAACCAACACAGCCTCCATAAGGCCCACGTCTTAAAGGTTCTAATTCTTCAATAATCTCCATGGCTCTAATTTTAGGGGCCCCTGTTAGGGTCCCTGCTGGAAAAGTGGCGCGTATCACATCAAAGGCATTTTTTCCTTTGTGAATTTTACCAGAAACATGAGAAACCAGGTGCATCACATGGGAATATCTCTCCACAATGGCTTGTTCATCTACTTTAACACTTCCCATTTGACAAACTCGGCCCAAATCATTTCGACCTAAATCAACTAACATCACATGCTCTGCCATTTCTTTAGGATCGCTTTGCAATTCTTTTTCTAATTCATTATCTTCTTCTTCAGTTTTACCTCTTCTTCTTGTCCCTGCAATGGGTCTTAATTCAACTTTGCCCTCATCTAAACGAACCATCACTTCAGGAGAAGCTCCTACAATATCCATATCTCCAAGCTTTAAGTAATACATGTAAGGTGATGGATTAAGCCTTCGAAGCACACGATAAAGATCAAAGGGGGCTATATTGGTTTTACCTGTATACCTCAGAGAAATAACTGTTTGAAAAACATCCCCAGCCTCAATGTATTTTTTAACTTTTTCAACTAAATTACAAAATTGATTCTCATTGAGGCTAGCTTTCAGCTCATTTTTGATACTTATTTTTTTTGAAGATGATTTCAAACCACTTTTAAGCTTTGTTACTATCCCATTATTTTTCCTCACTGCCTTTTCATATTGAGCTTGCAGTGATTTTTTAGGGTCAAGATAAACATTAGAAACAACTTGAATAACCTGTCTTAAGTTATCAAAAATTAAGAGGGTACTTGTTAAAAGAAAAATGGCATAAGGAAAAGGAGTAGCTTCTTTTTCCTTTTGTGGAATTTTTTCAAATGAATTCACCACATCATAAGATAAGTAGCCAACCAAGCCCCCATAAAAACGAGGAAGATCCGGAAGTACAACAGGCTTGTAACTCTTCATTAAATTTTCGAGTTCACTTAAATAATCTTTTTGTTCCATCATGCGGATCACATGAGCAGGATTAACACCCACAAAGCTATAACGCCCCCATTTTTCACCCCCTTCCACACTTTCAAACATAAAACCATACTCTGCCTTCCCTAGTTTTAAAAAGGCTGAAACTGGAGTATCTAAATCAGCGGGGATTTCTCTGACTACTGGAATTAAATTCCCTTTTTTGGCCAAAGCTTTAAATTCTGAATAAGTCGGGAAAATCATAATGTTGAGTCCAAACTTGCTACTTGAAAATGGATTTTAAGACAAGGAGAATCCCCTACCTTTTAAAATAAAACTCATTTGAATTTTGCCAATGAGAAGCTTCTTCGTAGCGAAACCGATACTTTCCAGGGGAAATACCCAGATCTTGAATTTTGATAGTTTGATTGGAAACAAAAGTCAACTGACCTACTTTTCTCCATTGACCTAAATGAAATTTCTCCACACTAAGTTGAAAAGATTTTTTTGGAAAATTAACTGTAAGCCCTATGGCATCTTTTGAAAAATAAAAAGCCCGATCAGTTTTTAACTGAAGCGAGCTTTCGGGATTAAAAATTCCAATATCAGTGCGATTAGAAAAAGAACCTTCTTGCCACTTTCGTTTTTCTCCTAAATCAACATGAACCATCATCAAATCAGGGTAGTACCCAACCCCACCCTGTTTTAATTTCCAAGCATAAGAAGCCAGACTTGATTCGGGTACTTCATCAAAATGAATATCTGCAGCCATTCCTAAAATATGGGTTGAAAAATCTGCCACATTACGCCCTGCATTTTTTAATTTCCGGTTAAACTCGCTACTTCGATAACCACAAATCACTTCAATGGTATCAATTTTAAAGTGATCCCCTAAATGATCTAAAAGTATAATAAGTTCGGGTTTAATTTCTGCTACCTTCCCACTATCTCGTGAACGCATAAAATAATTGATTTTATCCAACGCACTGGGAATAAATTGCTTGTTTTTTTCGTATTCGATTTCTAGAAATTCATGCCGATGACTGTGGTATAATCTAAGATAACCATCATGGGAAAAAGTGCTTGCATAAACAACAGAAGGAGTGAAAACGACAAAAATCCCAACAAAATTGACTAATTGCGTCAGAATTCGGAAAACACGGTAACCTATTAAAAATATTGACATTATTCAACCTTTTAGGATAGTTTAGGATAGTAATAATTTATTAACCGCATTATAATTGGATTGGAGGCCAGAGGCAATGTCAGAAGTAATTCCCACTAAAGAAGTTGAAGAAAAAGAAGAAGTTGTTATTCGCTTTTGTGGTGATTCTGGCGATGGAATGCAAATCGCTGGAACTCGTTTTACCCAGGCATCTGCTGTTTTTGGAAACGATATTTCTTCATTTCCTGATTACCCGGCAGAAATTAGAGCCCCCGCAGGAAGTCTACCTGGGGTTTCAGGCTATCAAATCCAATTCTCATCACGTGATATTAAAACTCCAGGAGATACACCTGATGTTTTAGTAGCCATGAATCCCGCTGCTTTAAAAGCTAATATTAAAGATCTGAAAGAAGGAGGTATTCTTATTGTTAACGAAGATACCTTCGTTGAAGAAAATTTAAAACTCGCTGGTTACACCATGAATCCCTTGCATGATGAAAGCCTTTCAAAATTTCTTCTCTACCCACTGCCCATGACTAAGCTCACAGGAAAAGCCCTAGAGGGCTCTCCGCTTACTCGTAAGGAAGTTGAACGTTGCAAAAATTTCTTTGCCCTAGGCGTTATGTTTTGGCTTTACCACCGTCCTATGGATCAAACCATTTCTTGGATTACCAACCAGTTTAAAACTAAACCCAATTTAGGTACTGCCAACATCCTCGCTTTAAAAAGTGGCTATAATTTTGGTGAAACCACTGACATTTTTCGTAAAACCTATCGTGTGCCTAAGGCACGCCTCCCTCAAGGAGAATATCGCCATATTACAGGTAATGAAGCCACAGCCTTAGGCTTTATTACAGCAGCCACTCTTGCTCAAAAAGAATTAGTTTATGCAAGTTACCCCATCACCCCTGCCTCTGAGATTTTACATGAACTTTCTAAACACAAGGAATTTAAGGTTAAAACCCTTCAAGCTGAAGATGAAATTGCAGCAGCAGGAATGGCTTTAGGTGCTTCTTTTACAGGAGCTATTGCTTTGACTGGAACAAGCGGACCAGGCTTATCTTTAAAAGGAGAAACTCTGGGATTGGGTGTGATGATGGAGCTTCCATTTGTGATCGTTGATGTCCAGAGAGGTGGCCCTTCTACAGGTCTTCCTACCAAAACCGAACAAGCAGATTTATTTTTAGCTATTTATGGAAGACATGGCGAATGCCCCATGCCTGTTATAGCTCCTGCCACCCCTGCAGATTGTTTTGATATGGCCATTGAAGCCGTTCGCTTGGCTACTACCTACATGACTCCAATTCTTTATCTGTCAGATGCTTATCTAGCCAATGGAGCCGATCCCTGGAAAATTCCAGATATATCTACTTTGCCTCAAATCAAAACCCACCATCCAGTAGGTCCTTCTGGTTTGGAACCTTATTCTCGAGATCCCATCACATTAGCTAGACCCTGGATTCTTCCTGGAACCAAGGGCATGGAACATCGCCTTGGAGGTTTAGAAAAACAAGATGGGATAGGAAATGTAAGTTACGATCCTTTAAACCACGAAGCCATGGTAAAAATAAGAGCTGCTAAGGTTGAAGGGATCAGTAGAGATATCCCCCAACTAAAAATTGAGGGAGATCCTCAATCAAAAGTTTTAATTGTAGGATGGGGCAGCACTTATGGAGCCATTACAACAGCTGTTCAACAATTGAATAAACAAAACACAAAAATAGCCCAAATTCATCTGCGTTACTTAAATCCCTTTCCATCAAATTTTAAAGAAATTCTTGATCAATTCGAAACAATTATCATAGCCGAGATGAATTTGGGACAACTGGCGCAAATCATTCAAGGAAAGTGGGCTATTGCCGTACACAAAATCAACAAAGTGCAAGGCCAGCCTTTCAAAGTAAAAGAAATTGTAAGGGGAATTAAAGAAATTTTAAAAGGAGATCAGCAATGGGAGAAGAAACCCAAACGAGTGGCAAGCTAACCCGCAAAGATTTTGTTACCTCCCAGGAAGTGCGCTGGTGTCCTGGTTGTGGCGATTATGCTATTTTGGCTTTCATGCAACGGGTACTACCCGAGCTTGGCATCGCACGTGAAAAAATGGTTTTTGTTTCTGGGATTGGATGTTCTAGTCGCTTTCCTTACTATGTAAACACCTATGGACTTCATACCATTCATGGTCGCGCTCCTGCTATTGCAACAGGCATTAAGTCTACTAACCCAGATTTACAAGTGTGGGTGGTAACCGGTGATGGAGATGGGCTTTCTATAGGAGGCAATCATCTCATTCATACTCTTCGTAGAAATGTTGATTTAAAAATTCTTCTTTTTAATAACAAAATTTATGGATTAACCAAGGGGCAATACTCTCCTACTTCAGAAGCTGGTAAAAAAACAAAATCAAGCCCTGATGGATCAATTGATTACCCTTTAAATCCTCTCTCACTAGCCCTGGGAGCTGAGGCTAGCTTTGTGGCAAGAAGTGTCGATTCTAATCCCAAACATTTAAGTGAGATACTTCTTCATGCTGCAAAACACAAGGGATCAGCTTTTGTAGAAATTTTTCAAAACTGCATGGTTTTTAATGATAATGCTTTTACTGCAGTTACTGATAAAGAAACAAGAGAAGATACTTCCCTCTTTTTAGAACATGGGAAACCTCTCATCTTTGGAAAAAATAAAGATAAAGCAATTCGCTTAAATGGTTTAAATCCAGAAATCTTTACCTTAAAAAGTGAAGAAGATAAAAAACAGGCCTTAATTCATAACGCAAAAGATCCCAATCCTGCCTATCCTTTTCTCTTAAGTCGCTTTGAAAGTTTAGGGCTGCCTGTACCCCTGGGTGTTTTCCGTTCCATACACAAACCAACCTATGATCAACTGTTAAGTAACCAAAGCAAGGAAGCCCAAAAAAAGAAAGCTGATCTTAACTCACTCCTTCGTGGAAATGCCTCCTGGTCCATATAAATAATTAAGGCAGGTTGGAAAAAAGAAAAGTACACAGTATAAAATTGAAAGCATACCAATAAGTGCCACCACGGCAATAGACTTTAATCCTTGATGCTGAGATAAAAACATACTGCCAAAACCAATCATGTTAATGAGGGAAGCAACAAGAGTTGCACTTCCTGTTGTTCTTACCACCACATCCACTGCATTTTTTTGTGTGGGGTGCTCGCGATACCGGTGATAAAAATGCACAAAACTATCGACACACATTCCAATTAAAATAGGAAACATCACAACATTAAAGATTGTTAATTTTTGCCCTGAAATAACCATAATCAGAAAGGTAATTAAAAGTGCTGTGATGAGAGGAAAACACACTAAAAGAGCTGCCTTCAAGTTTTTAAAATCAATCAGCAATACTAAAAAAATGGCTATTAAAATAATTAAAAAAGCTCTGGCAGCCTCTTTCTTCATCAAAACAACAGCATCTGCAAAAAGAAAAGATCCTTCTGCGGGATAAAAAGTTTTATTTGGAGTTTTAATTGCACGGATGTCATTGGCATAAGCCAGTGCATTTCTAGCATCAGAGAGTCTTACCTTATCATAAATATAAACCAAAAAACCTGGTTTACCTTCCACCCCTTTAAAGTAACGAAGCAACCCTTTAGGGATATCTTCAATCTGAATATGTTGAGGATCCAAGTAGGGAATATATTTTTCAGCTAATTCTTTTTTCTGTTCACTGGTTAAAGAAGTACCACTTTCAAAAAGATTTCGGTTATCTACCACTATTTTTTTAATTTCATGGATTAAAGTTCTTTTTTTATCAGCATCCTTGGGCATAAAATCAATGAGGGATTTAACTGTATCGATAGTTTGAGAAGTTGGAATTTTGTTTTTAACAGCATCCACAATTGCATGAACTTCTTCTAAACTATCAGCAACAATCACTGCAGGAGTTTTAGACAGGGGGAAAACTGCATGAATTTTAGAACTCAGTTTTTCATAAGTACCCCCCTTCATTCTTAATTTACCATAATCATACTCAAACTGAATTTTGTTAATAAGAAAAAGACCTCCCAGTGCCAAAACAATGGTAAAAACAAAAATGTTTTTTGAAATAAAGGCTCTTTTAAAAAATTGGGGATAAACAATTTTAGAACTCTCGAATAGGGAAAATTTCTCTCCTACAAGCCATAACAAGGGAAGGGTTACAATATAAGTGCAGTACAAAACAAAAATTCCAACTGAAACTAAAAGACCAAATTCTTGAAAACCACGGAAATGAGTAAACACAAGTGTTAAAAAGGCTAAAGAATTTGTAATTGCTGCATTAAGTGTTGCGCGGCCCGTTGTATGAATAACATGGCTGATAGCCGTTAAAAGATTATCTGAATTTTTTCTTTCTTCTAAAAAACGGGAATGAAAATAAATTCCATAATCCACACCCAATCCAAATAAAATTCCAAAAAGAAAAACAGTGAGCAGATTTAAGCTGTCAACTAAAAACCAGGAAATACCAACACAAAATAAAACACCTAAAATGAGAGGAAAAATAACATAGAAAACTGTAATCAAACTTCGAAAAGTAAAAAACAGGACAAGAAAAATACAAACAAGCACAAAAAGCAGACTTAATTTAAAATCAGAAAGGAGAGCTTGATATTCATCAAGTTTATTAACAAATTCTCCGCCAATATCGGCCTGTAAATCTGGAAAGTCTTTTTTAATATCAAGCCTTTCGATAATCTTTTTTAAATCAAAAAAAGCATGCTCGGCAAAATTAAGATTTGTCATGGAACCTTTTGGCCAAACAACAGCAATTGTATAACGTAAAAGAGGATCTTCATAATAAGCTGAGCCAAAGGTAGTACTTTGATATTTTCTTTCGATATCCTCTAAACGAAAATAAGTGGGATCATTTTCATCTGAATTAAAAAAAGATAAAGTAAGAGGATTTTTTTTGTAATCAACAAATCTTTTAAGACGATCTCGTATTTCAGTTAGATCTTCTACACTTAAAAAAAGAAGACGGCTTTTCTCAATTTTCTCCCAACCTTTTTTATACTCTGCATAATCCACCCAAGGTAGTTTTACTACCTGATCAACAAACTTACGGGCCACAAGACGCCTGGCTTCTGGCTTTCCGCCCTCTAAAACAAGCATAAAATTTCCAAAACCGCCTGTTTTTTCCTGAACTTTTTTAAGATTTTGAACTCCTGGAAACGTCTCAGGCAAAAAAGCAAGATAATCACTATCAATTTTTAAATGAAGAGCACCCCATAGAGAAGCTAAAACTAAGAAAATTAAAATAATAAAAATTAAAAAAGGATTTTTGGATTCGAATCGAACCCATCGATTGGCTAATACTTCAAGAAAAGAGATCTTTTTACTCTCTTGACTATTCAAACCGGACCTTTTTAAAATGACGTTTTCCTACTTGGATGAGGTAAGTACCAGATTTTTTGATTTTAAGAAAAGGATCAGACACTTTTTTTTGATCTAATTTAACCCCTCCTTGTGCAATCAAACGTCGCCCCTCTCCATTGCTTGCAGCCATCCCTAGTTCGGTTATGAGATGTAGGATTCCTACCTCATCGCTCCCGCGAGAATAAACTTTTTCTTCAATAGAATTGGGAAGAGATTTGGATTTAAAAACAGATTCAAACTCTTGCATAGCATGCAAAGCTTCTTTTTTAGAATAAAACCGTTCAACCAATTCCATAGCCAAGTTACTTTTAACTTGTTTGGGATGTTGACTTCCTTCCACCACTTTTTGCTTTAAAGACTGAATTTCCTCTAAGGATATAAAACTTAAAAGTTCATAATAACGCCACATGAGCTCGTCTGTAATCGACATCACTTTTCCATAAATTTCCTTAGGAGATTCTTGAATGCCAATATAATTACCATAGGACTTGCTCATTTTCCTGACACCATCCGTACCCTCAAGCAGCGGCATCATCAACACCACCTGGGATTCCTGGTGATAGCGCCGTTGCAAAGTTCTGCCCATGAGCAAATTAAATTTTTGATCTGTGCCGCCCAATTCAACATCAGCATGCAAAACCACAGAATCATAACCTTGGAGCAAAGGGTAATAAAATTCTTGAATACTAATGTCCGTGCCTGCTTTGAAACGACTCTTGAAATCATCGCGCTCCAACATGCGTGCGACCGTAAAACGTGAGGCCAAATCAATTATCCCCCCAGCCCCAAGTTTCTCAAGCCATTCCGAATTGTACCTGATTTTTGTTTTTTTGGGATTCAGAATTTTAAAAATCTGATCGCAGTACGTCGCGGTATTTTTTTTGATCTCTTCATCAGACAAGGGCGGCCGTGTGGAATTGCGTCCGGAAGGATCCCCAATTTTTGCGGTGAAATCACCAATCAAAAAAATCACTTGATGTCCAAAATCCTGAAATTGTTTTAACTTATTAAGAAGAATTGTATGCCCTAAATGTAAATCGGGTGCCGTAGGATCAAAACCTGCCTTGATTATAAGCGGTTTTCCTTTTTTTATTTTTTTTAAAAGTTCACCTTCATCAATAATTTCTAGTACACCACGAGCAAGTTCTTTTAATTGGATCTCTGCAGTTGTCATTTTAATGCTTTCTTTTTGAGTGGAAATTCACCCGACTCTGTGATGAGGTTTGACACTGCCAGGTCCCATTCTTCAACGGGAATACTTGGCACAATTTGAAAGTCATATGCTAGGGCCATCGTTTTCATGGCCACCTTAGTAAGAACACTATCGTAAAAACCTTTTCCATAACCCAAACGATAACCATAATGATCAAACACAACCCCTGGGACAATGAGAAGATCCAATTTTTTGTCAGCCCCAAGCTTAATACACTCATATTTTGGCTCTGGAATACTCCAAGCCCCTCTTTGTAAATCATCCAAACCACTCACTTCATAAAATTCTAAACCCTGCTCTACTCGTGGAAAATAAACCGACATTCCCATTTCCAAGGCATTCATGAGGAGCATGGTTGTATCCACCTCATTTTTAACAGGGGCATACAAACCAATGGTTTCAATTTCCTTCCAAAGTGGATGATTCATAAGACGAAGCTCTATATCACGGCTCCGCGTATGAACTTGTTCTTTTGTCAAAGCTAAGCGCTTTTCCAGAATTTCGTTTCTTAAAATTTGTTTGGATTGATTATTATTCATGAAGGGATCAGAAAAAACCCCACCATAAGCCGTGAAAGGATTTTCATTTTTAAACCCTAGTCAATAACCAGGTGGAAGTCGTGTTATTCTTTTAGGCTTCTTGGTTTCCCAAGCATGCACACCAGAATAAGGAACAACCTCCAAAAATAATTTATCGGTTAAAAAATACTTAAATCCCCACGTACCAGGCAGGGTTTCCCGATTTATGATCCAAGTTTTTCCATCTTGCCGATAAGATCATCCAACTGACCAGACCATTTTTCAATCATGTCATTGTGTTGGATTTTGAGTTTATAAAAATCATCAGCAATATTTAATGCGGCCAAGATAGCTACATTTAAACTTGAAGTCGCCTTATTGCCAGAGACCAATTCATGCATTTTCTTATTAACATAATCCGAAACTTTTTTCACATGTTTTTCGTCTGCATCACTTTTAATCGTAAAATCCTGTTTTAAGATTGTAAGATTATACTGCTTTTTCATATCGGATTCTTGGTATAAAGCGGCTAACAAATGGTGTCAAGTTCAGAGAAACTTCCTTATATTTTGCATAAGGAATACCCTTTAAGGCAAAGGGTCCAAACTGGGTTCTTACTAAAGTTTTCACTGTAAGTCCTACTTTATCACACATTCTTCGAATTTGACGATTTCTTCCCTCATGCAAAACCATAGAAAGCCAAGTTGATTTTGGATTTTCATCAATAATATCTACTTTCATGGGAAGTGTTTTGCGACCATCCAATTCAAAGCCAGTTCTTAATCTTTCTAATTGCCGTAAATGGGGTTTAGATACCACTTTTACCTCATAAATTTTTTCGATATGAAATTGAGGATGGGTTAGTTTTTGGGCTAATTCTCCATCATTGGTTAAAAGAAGCAGGCCTTCAGAATCATAATCGAGTCTCCCTACAGGTTTAAAATTTTTCATCTTCTGCGGAAGATAATCATAAATGGTTTTTCTGCCTTCTGGATCATCTCGTGTTACCATACACTGACGTGGTTTATGGAATAAAAAATATTTTTTTTGTGCACGATTAAAAATAAGCCGTCCACACACTACAATACGAGATTGCTGTGGATTAACTTTACTTCCTAACTGGGTAATCTTTTTCCCATCCACAATCACTTTGCCTTGTTTAATGAGTTCTTCAGCTTGGCGACGCGAGTAACGCCCAGAAGCAGCAATTACTTTTTGTAAACGTTCTTGTGTGATCACGGCTTGGGTGGAGAAGCAATATCAGCAGGTTGGTTTTCATCAAAAATAGTGGTTTCAATATCTTTGAGATGTTTCATTGAGCTTTCAAGCTCGGTAATCAGTTCATCAGAACCTTCATTGGTTTCAAAAACAGTTTCAAAGGGTTCTTCTATTTCTTCTCTGGGTTCACTCTCAGTATTTTGTGCTCCAGATTGAGAAACCTGGGCCAGAGCTTCCAAATCTTTTAAGGTTGGCAGGTCTTTAAGTGTTACCAAGCCAAAGGCTTCTAGAAAAAATTTAGTCGTGCCATACAAAATGGGCCTTCCGGGTTCTTCACTGCGTCCTACAATTTTAACTAAATCACGATCCAACAAGGTTTTAACAACCCCTCCCGTATCTACACCACGAATTTCTTCGATACGCGTGCGGCTTAAAGGTTGTTGATAGGCAACAATGGCTAAAGTTTCCATGGCAGGAGCCGAAAGCTTTGGCTTACTGGCTTTACTCATAGCACGCAAATAAGAGGTAAGAGATAATTTAGTTCTAAACTGATATCCCTTGGCTACTTCTACCAGCTCAAATCCTTTTGATTCAGCTTGATAATCTGTTCTCATATCTATGAGAATCTCCTTAATTTCAGCTTGTGAAATTTCAGATTCAAGTGCTTGCTGACGAGCTTTTAATTGATCCCCTGCTGCTTCTTCTACTAAAACTTCAGGAGAACTTTCGTCTGGGACTTCAGAAAAATTTTCATCAGTTTCTTTTTTATTCAAAATGGTTTTAATTTCTCCAACCGAAATAGGTTCGGTAGAAATAAATAACATGGCTTCGATAATGGCTCTCAGTTGATTTTTTTCCATAATTCCTCCTCTATTGGATGATGGTATCTTTTGGAATTTGCATCTCTTCCATATCACCCACTTGCATAGATCGGCTTAAGCGAATGGTGCCAAAATGCTCCACCTGAAAAATACGGATCATTTTAAGTTTGGCCATTTCAAGAATGGCCAAAAAAGTAACCACCATTTCAGAACGTGTTTTTTCTTGAAAAAGAAATTCAAAATCGATGTCTGCATTATTTTTAAGAGTTTCAACAATTTGATAAATTCTTTCGGTTACCGAAATTCTTTCCATTTCAATTTCATGAACCTGATGACGTGGTGCTTTTTTTAAAATTTCACTAAATTTGCTAATGAGGGCAAAAGGTTCTATGGAAAGCTCTTCCTCTTCTATCACTGCGGGCTCTTGGACAGGCGGACGCTTAAAAACATCACGTCCTAAAATATTTCTTTGAAGCAACCACCCAGAAGCAAATTTATATCTTTGATATTCTACAAGTCTGGCTATTAAATCAGCGCGGGGATCATCTTCCTCTTCTTCCTCATTTTTTCCAAAAAGAAGCATCTTGGATTTGATATGAGCCAACTCCGAGGCCATGAGAATAAATTCCCCAGCTACGTCAATGTCTAGTTCTTCTAATACACCAAGATAATTTTGATATTGTTCCAAAATGCCTGAAATGGGAATATCGTAAATGTCTAAGTCGTCCTTGCGAATTAAATAAATAAGCAAATCCAAGGGGCCCTCAAAAATTTCAAGAGAGATTGTACAATTTTCGTTATTTTGAAGCATATCCCTCCATGCCCATGGCACTTCTTACCTCTCTCAAGGTTGCTGCTGCTACCTTGGAAGCCTTTAATGAACCTTCCTTGAGAATATCGTAAACCACCTTGGGATTTTTTTCTAATGCTTTTCTTTTATCTCTAAACTCTTCTAAAGATGCATTAAGATGAGTGAGAAGATTTTTTTTGCAATCAACACAACCAATGGCCGCCGATCGACATCCCTTGTTTATTTCTTCCACTTGCCCCAATGGGGTTACTAATTGATGAAAACCATAAATGGGACAAACATCTGGATTTCCTGGATCCTGTCTGCGCATTCTTTGTGGATCGGTGATGTAGGCCATAAACTTTTTATGAGCTGTTTCAACTGAGTCAGAAAGATAAACACAATTATCATAACTCTTGGACATTTTTCGTCCATCAGTTCCTAAAATTTTAGCACCCTGAGTTAAAAGGGCCCTAGGTTCCAGAAGAATATTTGTTGAATAAAGATGTGCAAAACGGCGGATAATTTCACGTGCTAATTCAATATGAGCCACCTGATCTTGCCCTACAGGAATATGCTTGGCCTTGTAGATAGCAACATCGGAAGTTTGCAAAAGTGGATACCCCAAAAAGCCATAGGTAGAGAGATCTTTTATTTTGTTCTCTTGTTTTAATTCCTTGTAACTAGGAACTCTCTCCAACCAACTAAGAGGGGTAATCATAGAAAGCAAAAGATGAAGTTCAGCATGCTCTGGAACTTGAGATTGAACAAAAAGAACAGCTTGATCTGGATTAATCCCCGCTGCTAACCAGTCAATAACGATATCGGTAATGCTTTTTTGAATGACCTCTGTTTGAGCATATTCGGTAGTGAGGCTATGCCAATCGGCTACAAAAAAATAACAGATATAATTTTTTTGTAATTCCCGCCAATTTTTAAGAACCCCAAAAAAATGCCCCAAATGCAGTTTGCCTGTGGGGCGCATGCCAGAAACAACAACTTCCTTGTGGGGTTTCGTCATGTTTTTTAAAACGCTACCAAAGGGAAGTATCAGCGTCAATAGAAGTCTAGAATCCCTCTGGATCAGGCGCACCAATATTTTCAGGCCATTTAGAAAGAATAAAGGGTAAAACCACAGGAGGTGGTGGGGCTGGGGCAATCTTGGAAGCTTCTTCTTTCTTAATCACAGGAGCTTCTTTCTTCTTTTTTTCTTCAGCGGGCTGGTAAGGAAGATCAATTTTTTTTTCAGAAGAATTACTTTCCGCAGACGGGGAAGTAGAGGACCCTGGATCTACCGGACCTACTGTAGCCAAAACCCGTATAGATAAAAGGGTTAAAATAAATCCCATCATGATGCTACTAATACGCATGAGTCTCCTCTAAAACCCCGTCGCTACTGGATTCTGGTGTTGCTTCCGGGGCTGGTGCGGGAACAACTGGAATATCTTTTTTTACTGATGGGGGTTGATCTACGGGTGCTTCCTTAAAAAGAGAAACCACTGCAAGTTCAGAAGCATAGGTTGCTTCTTTTTGTTTTAAATCAGCATAGTGTTTTTTTGCATCTTCGTAAGCCTTGTTTTCTAATTCCACTAAGATCAAATTAAAAAGAATTTTAGGATCTGTGGGAGCCATTTCCATGGCCTTCTGGTAAGCCAGTTTGGCTTCCTGATATTTTTTTTGATCACGATACAGATTTCCTTCAATCAACCAAAAATCAGAATGAGCTTCCACCTCGCGGCCCTTGTTAATCCATACCATGGCCCCGTTAAAATCTCCCAAACGAGCATAAGTTTCTGCCAATTGTTTTATTAAAAAAATCCCCTTGGGATAAAGACTAAGAGCCTGGCCATAGGCCTTAGCTGCTTCATCATAGGCCCCCACCTTTGCATAACAAAAACCAAGGTTATGAAAGGCAAAAAGACTGTTAGAATTAATTTCTATAATTTTTTTATAGGCATCAATGGCATCCCAATATTTTTTATCATCACGGTTCACATTACCTAAAAGAGAAAGAGCCATAACAGAATGTGGTTCTAGAGCGAGCCATTTTTTTAAATTGATCCTACTTTCTTCAAAATTACCTTGCGCACGAAAAACTTTAATTTTTGCTTTAAGTGAGGTTACAGTTTCACGAACTTCAATACCAAAACGCCGAATTAATTCGGGCTGCGAAATTCTTTGATCTAAAAATTCTTTAACATCAGCCAAATAAATTCGGGCACTGATCTTCGTTGCATCCACACTCCACCCTTCTACCATAATAATTTTAAAAGGAGGATTAAGCTCATAGGCTTTGTTAGCTAAACCAAGAAGATGAACAGCAAATTGATTTTCGGAAAGTGGATTTTGGTTTTTTAATTCTACCTTTAAAATATTTCCATCTAAGTTCATTCGTCCTGAAGGGCCAAGAAGAGGAGTTAGAACCTCCTGCCACGACATTTCTATTGTAGAGGCAGGTTCTAAACCTGCCCCGGCATTGATGGTTGATTTGTTGGCGGGTTTGGAACCCGCCCCTACGATTGCTGGTTTTGTTTCTGGAATGGGTTCTTCTTTTGCGATTGCTTCTTCTGTGGCAGGAACTTCTAACCCTTCATCAATTTTAACTTCTTCTTTTTCTTCTTTTGCAACTTCCTCTTTTTTTTCATACTTAGCAAAACCCTTATTTCCCATCTGGGCTTCTTCATAACCCTGGCAAGATAAAACAAAACTAAAAAACACCACCAAAAACCATCGCCTCATAAGCATGATATACAAGAGATAAACTAAAAATTCAACTGGGGTTCTATCTTAAGGAAAAATAATCCCCCTTTTCTTGAGTAGGGGCAGGTTCTAAACCTGCCCTTCTGTCATTCCCACGAAAGTGGGAATCCATCTTTGAATTTAAGATGGATCCCTGCCTTCGCAGGGATGACAATGAGTGCAGGGATGACAATGTAGGAATGGGTTTGGAAGTAAGCCCCTACAATTGCTATGTTAGTTTTAATTTGTGTTAACTATTTGTTTCTGTGGTTTCTTCTGTGTTTGCTGATTCTTCTGTTTCGTCTACGGCTTCTTGAACATCTTCATCTGTCTGAGGAGGAGGAACTGATAAATCAGGATTATTAGCTAAAGGCATTCCGTCCCAAGTAGACCGCCCTAAAAGTTCGGGTGGCCAACTGGCTTGAAATTCTGCAATTTGCTCTTCGTTAATAGCATTTTTCCCAAATTGAAATTGAGCCAACCCCGCATGTTTAAAAGTCATCACACTTTCTCCACCCATTTCATCTACAACCTTGAAACTTATAAAATCTTCTTGTGGATTATAAGCCAATAAACTCCAAAATTGTTGGCTCTCTGGGTTAATACTAACCACTTCATCTGCCGCCCCCGTCAACACCATTTCCTCGGTTTGACCTAAAAGTTCTAAATCTCCAATGGCCTGAGGATTAAGTAGGGGCACGGCGCGCCGTGCCCCTACTGTTCCTGTGGATTCTGCTTCTTCCAATCCATAATTTTCAACAACACTGATGGCTATTTCTAATTGCATGAGTAAATCATCATCCGTCTGAGCAGCAGAAACATCTTGAGAAACAGCTATAGAATCATCCGTATAGCCTTGCCTATAGCTTGCCATTTCATTGATCAGGTCTTCTTTGGCTACCTCCCGCTCTTCAACACTTAAATCCTTCCAAGCCTGATCTAAAACAATTTGCAATTGCTCCTCATCCATTTCAATCAAGTGAGGAACATCATATGTAACTTGAAGATCTGTCATTCTTTTCTAAAGGAGCAATTTAAGTGCCAAAGGTAGATTTAAAAAAATCATTACTTAACAATAGCTTATAAAATGAGTGTGATTTTTTAGTTCATATTTTTGGCGATCTTGCTTTCATTTTGAAGATAAAAAGCCCTGATTTATCTAATATTTTGACACCCCCTAGATTATAACATGTTTAATTTCAATGGGTTACACTTCATTTTTTTGGCATTAAGATTGCACAGCATAGAGATGGGTAAGGCTATGGGATCAGAACCAACAATTTTAGGGCATAGTATTGAGGAATGGACCAGTTTCACTGAGACTCAAAAAGAAACTGAAATCCAGACTAACTTAGAAGGGCTTTCTGAAACAGAACGTGCCGATAAAATTAAAGAGATTGAAGAATCTTTTGATTCAGCTACCACCTATTTAAAAGATTTAGAAGATGGCCTAGAAGACCAGCAAAGGGCTGACTTAAGTCAAGAGATGGCCCTCACAAATGCCGAATATCTAGACACCATTCAAGAAATGCTTACCTCTCTTGAAACAGATGATGAACTTGTAGCCACAGTTAACTCCGATCTTGCCAAGTACAACAAAGATATCGATGGTGATACCCAGCTTTCGTCTGCCACAGTTACTCTTGATGGGGGAACCTACACCTACAATGTACAAGGAGGTGCAGCTAATCCTTTTTCTTCTGAAATTTCTGATGAGGAATACTTAGAGCAAGAAGGATTTACTGTGGATGGTGTTGTAGCCCAAGATGTTAATTTAGACGGAGTTAAAAACCAGGCAGATCTTGATGAAGCCCTTAAACAACGTACAACCGATACCCTTTCTTTGACTAATTTTTTTATGAGTCCCGATCCCGATTGGCATTATAGCTTAGTCAAATCTGATCCAACAACGGGTAATTACACTTTTAAGGTAGAAGATGCTGATGGAAATTATGCTTATCAAGAATTTGTAGGAGCTCAAAATGTAGCCTGGTTTTTCACGGGTGGCATTACAGAAGCTGATCTTAAAACCATGGCCGACACCTGGCCTCCCGAACTGCTGCAAATGTGTTACTGGGGAGATGAGGATACTTCTTTTGCTCAATACCTGGTAAATATGGGTTATTTGGAGGAAAGTGCGTTGGATGGCTCTGGTACAAGCGTTGATAACCCCTTTACAACTGGAACAGATTCAACTGCAACCGAAACTACCTCTACAACTACAGACACTACAACAACAGCCACATCAAGCAGAACTGAGCTCACTATTTTACCAGGTTTTAACGAAACTTATGCTGCCTTTGATGGACTGCATACTGAATATGGTTTTGATGCAGAAGAACTGATGAGTTTAAGCAAAGACGAATTTGCATTAGCGTATCAAAATGCCATTGAAACATTTTTTACTCATCTGGATGATCCTACTCAATCACCTACTGATCTCTTTGATGGGCTGTTAGCCTCTTGGCAAAGTCAGGGATTAACTGAGGCAGATATTGCCAATCTCATTCATTACATTACTCTTGGAATTGCCACTCAATCCAAGGAAAACATGCCCACCCTTTTAGGGCCCGTCGTTTCTCAAATGGAAGGCTTGATGATGTATGAGGGAGAAGCTCCGCATGAAAATGGAACTCAAATGGATAAATTTATTTCTACCCTTTTAGAAACCATGGCTGGACCAGGAGATTATGGGGATGGAACATCCACAGGTATGTTTACCTTGGGCCTTACTTATCCGCCTGATGGAAAACATGCTGGAGAAAAATGGAAGGATATGGATGAAAATCTTTGGGCGGCCCTACAAACTCAAAATTTTTATAAAGACAATGGCGTTAGTGTTCCCAAAGAATTAACAGATGTGATTGGATTTTGTGAAGAGTTGGGAGGCACTGCCAGCATAGGAGGCACAAGCGAAAGTGAAAAAACAGAAGAAAGTGCAGATGCAGCAGCAGGCAGTCTTGAAATTAGCGACGAAACTTATACCACCCTCCTTGCTAATGCCAGTGCCTATGGTAGCCGTTTTGGAGACAGTTTTATTTTTGCAACCGATGGTGTTACCCAAGACAGTTTAACTGCAGATTTAAAAAGTTTAATTTCGGCAATGCAAAGTGCAGACCTTCAAACTGAAAAAGACATGACAAACCTCATTGTTAATACCATCACGGGTATGAAGGCAGCCCACCAGGATGATTGTGCTGCAGCCTTTAGCATGATGTTAAAAGAACTTGCCCCTGATATTTGGAAACAGCTGATTGGTTACAGTACCTTTAAAAGCAGCATGTGGGGGATTATTGATAATAACAATGATGAACCAGATGAATGGGGTGACCTTAAAGACATGTATGGCAAATAAAAAATTAGCGATACAAAACTTTTCTTAAAACCAATCCCCGCGCAGGAGCTGTTATCCCTGCTTTTTTTCTATCCCTTGATTTTAAAATTTGTTTTACAGCCAGTGGCTTCATTTTACCCTTTCCCACATCAACTAAAGTTCCTGTTAGATTACGCACCATGTGTTTTAAAAAACCATTTCCACAAAAACTAATTTTTATCAACTTTGACCCAGGATGCAAAATACCTTGAACAAAAACATCCAAACCAAGTAAGGGATGTTTTTTGATAACAGAAATTTTTACCTGAAAAATTTTTCGCACGCTAGTTTTTGCATCACCATCGGAAGCGGCAAAGGCTTTAAAATCATGTTTACCTTCTAAAATCTTTGCTGCTTTTTTCATGGCTAAAATATCCAAGGCCACAGGAATTTGCCATGTATAATCAGAAAGAAAAGGCGATGGAGTTGATGAATTTAAAATAAAATAATCATACCATTTTTTTTGAGCTAAATTTTGTGAATGAAAGGTAGAAACAACTTTTTTCATTTCATACACAGCAATATCAGGAGGTAAAATACGGTTCAAACTATGATTTAAAAATTTAAGATTTTTTAAAAAACGAGGATTAGCTTTGCACGGCAAATCAAAATGGCAAACCTGCGCCAGAGCATGCACACCCGAATCTGTACGACCCGAGCCAATAACATTGATGGGCACTTGCAAAAGTTGATAAAGTTTTTTCTGGAGAACTGCTTGAATGGTTATGCCACTAGGCTGCACTTGCCAACCCACATAATGGGTACCCTTGTACTGCACAATAAATTTAATTCTGACCATATGCCCAGAACATACCCATCTGGCGGAAGGGGTGGGATTTGAACCCACGATACCCGTTAAGGTATTCCGGTTTTCAAGACCGGTGCCATCAACCGCTCGGCCACCCTTCCAATGTAAAATGTAACTCTCAGCGTGGCCTCGCGGTGATGGCATTTGCCATCCACTTCCTTTTGTCCTTCGGATTCCCTCAGGA